>Ga0075021_10000569_pt1 | contig 19266 bp, 14 predicted proteins | sample ColStrG_CSR_2012_FD_72749 | JGI IMG/M metagenome (GOLD analysis project Ga0075021, IMG submission 72749) | Freshwater sediment microbial communities in response to fracking from Pennsylvania, USA - Cold Stream Run_MetaG_CSR_2012 | ecosystem: Environmental > Aquatic > Freshwater > Creek >...
CCCACATCCGCCTGGGGCATGCGGCAGTGGGCGTAGTCAGACTCTGCACTGAAGAGGCATGCGACAGTCCTGTCGCCACTACCCGAGTACAGCTCCCGCCGCGGCCTTCAGGTTGTCGGAGACGCTGTTATTCCACTGATGCCAGGCGCCAAATTTTTCGCGCAAAAGCCGCGCGCCTTCACCGGCTGAAGTAAGCCCCAGGGACTCCCTGTCTCCGTCCACCATGATGCGCACCAACTCGCGAAAACTAATCTTAGGTTTCCAGCCTAGTTCGCGCTCCGCCTTACTGGGGTCGGCGAGCAGAAAGTCGACTTCGGCGGGCCGTTTGTAGCGCTTATCGATAGAAACGTGTTTTCGCCAGTCCAGGCCGGCATACTCAAAGGCTTCAGTAACGAACTCGCGGATGGTATGCGACTCTCCGGTGCCGAGAGCATAGTCGTCGGGCCGTTCCTTCTGCAGCATTTGCCACATCGCCTCCACATATTCGGGAGCATAACCCCAGTCGCGTTTCGCCTCCAGATTTCCCAAATGCAGTTTGTCCTGCTTGCCGGCCAAAATATGCGCAACCGCGCGGGTAATCTTTCTGGTGACGAATGTCGGTCCCCGCCGTGGGCTTTCGTGATTGAATAACAATCCATTGCTGCAGTACATCCCGTACGCCTCGCGATAGTTGACAGCCACCCAATACGCGTAAACCTTAGCTGCGCCATAGGGGCTGCGAGGATGGAACGGCGTCTGTTCGTTCTGGGGAGGAGGCGCCGCGCCAAACATCTCCGAGGAACTGGCCTGGTAGAAACGGGCGGTTACGCCGCTGCGGCGGAGGGCGTCAAGAATCCGGATGGTTCCCAGCGCCGTGACGTCGCCTGTGTATTCCGGATTCTCAAAGCTAACCATGACGTGACTTTGGGCGCCTAAGTGGTACACCTCGTTCGGACGGATGCTGTAGATCAAATCGATTAGGCGGCTGCCGGTCGACAGATCTCCGTAATGCAGGAACAGACGGGCGTTGGGAGTGTGCGGGTCCACATAAATGTGGTCGATGCGGCCGGTATTGAATGTGCTGGCGCGACGAATGATACCGTGGACTTCATAGCCTTTGGATAAAAGCAGCTCGGCAAGATAGGAACCATCCTGTCCGGTGATTCCCGTGATCAGAGCACGTTGCAAAGGGCACCTCGTCTCCCCGAAGGTCCTGCCCGCCTGAGTAAGCAGCGCAGGTTACATTTTCGCTTCCCGGCGCAGCGGCGGCCGTATGGATTGGAGCAATTCATAGTAGCTCTTGTGGTGCTCCAGCGCCCAGTGGAGGGGACGTTAAATTTGCACAGGAACTCGGTCCTGCTTATGTCCGTGCTGCCATTTTGTTCACCCCGTGCCAGAGGTTCTAGTTTAGCCCTAGCGCCCAGCGGCAGCGGCACTGGCGTCGCGGCGAAACGCTTGGCCAGGTTCGTATTGGAAATTCAGACGCTCACGTTCCACCACGAGCGGGCGATTGTGGACCTGCGTATGAATATTGCCGATGTACTCGCCGATGATGCCCATGAAGAGCAACTGGAGCGACCCCAGGAAAAACATTCCGATGGCGATAGGCGCGATGCCGAGCGTGAAATTGTGCCAGAAAAGAAGCTTGTAGGCGAAATAGGCGACGCCGCCCAGCAGGGAGAGCAGAGACCCGGCGAAGCCTGAAAAAGTGACCAGGCGAAGCGGAACCTTGGAGAGCTTGGTGATGCCCAGCATGGCAAGGTCGTAGAGAGTGTAGAAATTGTTTTTCGTTTTGCCGTGCTTGCGTTGCTGCTGTTCGTACTGGATCTCGGAGTGGGGCAGTCCGATCTCGGCGATCATCCCGCGAAAATATGGATATGGGTCGCCGAACTGGCGGATCAGGTCCATCACCTGGCGGTCGTAAAGTCCGAAGCCGGTAAAGTTCTCAAACGTCTCGATATCGTCGGCGAGCCGGTTGACGAGGCGGTAGAACAGCTTGCGCACCAGGAACATGACCGCAGCTTCGCGGCTCTTGTGCTTGACGGCGATGACGATGGGAATACCCTTTTGCCATTCGTCGAGCAGTTGTTCGAGAAGTTCGGGCGGGTCCTGAAGATCGGACATGAGCACGATGATGGCATCGCCCGACGCTTGCAGCATGGCGTACATGGGAGAGCGAACGTGCCCAAAGTTGCGCGCGTTGCGGATGACCTTGACGTTGGAATCGGCGGCGGCGATCTCCTTGAGGATCGCAAACGTGTTGTCGCGCGAGGCGTTGTCAATGAAGAGATGCTCGTAGCGGTAGCGGCCCAGTCTCAGCATCAGGGCGCGAACGCGCTCATAGACTTCACGGACGTTGCCTTCTTCGTTGTAGCACGGCGTGACCACGCTGATGGTTTTCATGACGGATTTCCCGGGTTCCTCAGTCGTTGCCACCGGCTCCGGCTTTCGCGGCCCGGACAGCCACGGGTTGTTGTGGGGGCAGGCCGCGGTGGAAGATCAGCTCCTTCAGCGATGGAATGTTGGCATAAGGACTGTCAATGGCGTCAATCATGATGGGTTGTTCTCTCTGTACGGGCTTAAGAATAACTTCCCCCCGCATCAATTCGCGGCAGGAAATCTGACCCTGCTGGAGGGGAACCGCCAGGTAAACGTCCGCGTCCTGAAGTTGGTGGCCCGCCGGAAGATCGCGCTTGGCGTAGACGCCGCGGACCAGAGAATCGAGATACGTGATTTCCTTGTGCGGCGGCAAGCGCTTCTGAGTGCCGGGAGGACCACACATGCGCTTGGCGCGATGAAAAGCCTTGAACCAGGTGTCGATCTGCTCGGGCAGCGAGCAGTAGGGAGAAACCGTCACGCCGTCGGTTTGAATGTCGACGTGCCGTTCGAAGGTGCGTGCTCCCTTGGCGTAGGCCATCTGCATCGAGGAAGTCCAGTCCCGGTACTCGTGGCTGGAGAATCCAATGGTGTGGCCGGGATAGCGGTGGCGGAGAAAGTCGAGTTGGTTAAGTTCTATGTCGCAGTCTTCCGACGGATAGAGCGAGACGCAGTGGTTGATCGCCAGCGGAATGTGGCGGTTTCCGAAGAACGTAACCAGGTCGTCGATGTCCTTGAGCGAGGATCCGCCGGTGGAAACGATCACGGGCTTCTTCGTTTTTGCGATTTTCTCGATGAGGATCCAGTCGTTGCAGTCGGAGCTGGCGATTTTGAGGATTGGGATGCCAAGCTCGCAACAGAAGTCGACGGAGTTTTCGTCAAACGGAGTTGCCATGGGGATGCAGCTCGCCTCGCGGATCGCCTGCACCATGGCGTCGAAGTCTTCCGGCTGAAGACGTGTGTCAAGCGTCTTTTTGATGTAGCGAATATCGTCACGGTGGCGAAAATCCTTGTGAATGAAGCTGTCCACATCGCGCAGCTGTAACTTGATGGCCGCGCGAATGTTATTAAAGCGCACCACCTGAGAGTAAGTGCTAATGATTTTCAAGCCGCGATGAACGTCGCCCAAATGGTTATTGGCAAGCTCCAGTACGAACAATTCTTCGAAGATATCAGGGCTGGTCATGAGCGCAAACGCCTTATCCTGTGCTGCCAGTCACGCAACCCGCTGCGAACGAACGTCCGGGGTGCGGGACTGATTACGGTCTATCAATATGGTAATGTCCTTATTCCTTGATTACATTGCCCATCAGTTCACTGTCCTCCAGGAATGGGTACATGTCCTCTAGATTGGGGGAGACGATGCGGCCATCCGGTAACTGCCGGGCCCGGGAACGGGGCTCAAATTCCTGTTGGGGGTCGAGCACGACGTCAATGAGCGCGGGGCCGCCGGCAGCTAGAGCCTGCGTCACCTGAGTCAGTTGCGACTCCCGGTCGATCCGGGCGGATGGAATGCCGTAGGCACAAGCGACTTTCACCATGTCGGGGAAGGAAAGGCCGCTGGTGCCGCTTTCGCCGGTCAGGCGTCCGAAAAATGCGGACTGCGTGCTGCGCATGGACAAATAGCCGGCGTTGTTGAGGACGAATATCTTGATGGGCAGCTGGTGGTGCACAATCGTTTGCAATTCCTGAATGTTCATCTGGATGCTCCCGTCCCCGGCGAGACAGACGATGCGTTCGCCAGGGCGGGCGAAGGCCGCGCCGATCGCGGCGGGCAGGTCGTATCCCATGGATGCGGAGCCGGAATTCGAGATCAGCCGCTGTCCTTTGCGAATCTGCATCACCTGAAAGGCGGTGATGCAGGCGGTGGCATTGCCAGTGACAACAACGTCGTTGCCGGTAAGCATGGCCGAGAGCCGCTCAAGAAAATAATAGGGATTGAGCGGAGGCCCCGCATGGCGTTGGCGATCCTGGACCACGGGATAGCGCTCCATGCGCTGGCGGCACCAGGCCAGCCAATCCGCGTGGCGGCCGGGCCGGTAGCTGGAGGCTTCGCACTGGCGCAGCAGTTCCTGGAGAAACAGTTTCAGATCCGCCTGGATGGGCAGATGGGGCTGCACCAGCGGCTTCTGCATTTCGGCGGGGTCGATATCCACCTGGATGCGGAAAGCCCTCGGAGCGAAGGACTGCCAGTTGTAGCTGGTTTGACGAATGTTCAAGCGCGAACCGAAGACGAGAAGGACGTCGGCGTTCTGGACGGTGAAGTTGCCCGCGCGGTCGCCGATCGTGCCCTGGCGTCCGCAATAGAGCGGGTCATCCGAAGCGATCAGGTCATTGGTCCAGGCGGTGGATACTGGCACACCGAGACGGTGGATCAGTTGCTCGAATTCGGCGACTGCATGGGCGGCGCGCACACCCGTACCAGCCAGGATTACGGGGCGCTTGGCGTTCTTGATTCGCTCCAGCACTTCACGGCCGTCGGCACTGAGGTGATGCGGATCGCAGGCAATGTCTTCTTGCCTGGGATCGTAGGGACGGAGACTGGTTTCGTCGATTTGCGCGGCCTGCACATCGACGGGAATGTCGAGCCAACAGGGGCCGGGGCGTCCGCTCTGGGCGAGGCGCCAGGCGCGTTCCAGATGGTAGCGGATGGAGAGCGGATCGTCGATCAACGCGGCGTACTTGGTGATATTGCGGGCCAGGGCGACGATGTCGGCTTCCTGGTCTCCGAGTTGACGCAGGCCCGTGAGGGCGCGCGTGCGCATACAGGTTTCGCGCTTGACTTGTCCGGAGAGCACGAGCATGGGGACCGAGTCTGTCCATGCGCCGAAGACTCCGTTGAGGGCGTTGATGCCGCCGGGGCCGGTCGTCACGTTCACGACGCCGGGCTGTCCGGAGATACGCGCATAGGCCTCAGCGGCCATGGAGGAGGCCTGCTCGTGGTGATTGCAGACGTACTGGATGCGGGGCTCGTATCCGATGGAATCGTTGAGGTGCATGGCCCCGCCGCCGGTGACGAGGAAAATGTGGCGCACGCCCCAATCGGCCAGCCGCTGCGCGATGTAGTCGGAAACCTTCATGCGGGGCGGACCTCGGTGATCGGGTCGGGGAGCAACGTGAGGATGGGATTGGTTAGCCCGAGACGGCGAATCTGGGCGGCGATTTCATCGGCGTGGAGCAGAGTGGCTATGACGATGGGCTCACGGGGCCCGGCAATACCGGGAGGGGCCAGGATGGGTGCCCCAGCGAGTGTTTTCCCTCGCAGAACAGGATTGTTGTCGACGAAGGCCCGGATTCCCGCGTTTTTGAGGCAGGGTAGGGCGAGGAGCTTCATGGCCAATTGTCCGGCGCCCCAGAGGATGACGGGCTGATGTCGCACAAGGTGCGGGGCGAGGTGGAGGTTGATTCTCTCCATCAGGCCGGCGGATTGCTGGATGTAGCGGCGGATTCTTCCGGGCAGGTCGGGGTCTCGGATTACGTCGGAGTGGCGGGCAACGACACCGAGATCGCGGAACACGGCAAAAACGGCTGGGTAGTGAGTGTCCGCGGAAGTCTGGACCAGCTTCTGCTCCACCAGGACAGGGCTGAAGCCGAAGCGGCGCGCGGTGTTTTTCAGAGCGCGCGCGGAAAAGTGGTTGATGTGCTCGGTGTTGAACTCCTGGAAGGGCGCGAAGAGATATTCGGCGTAGCGAGCGGCGTCGGGCGTTTCGAGGTAGAGATGGCCGCCGGGCACAAGTAACCGCTGGACGGCTGCGAAGAACGCGGGAATATCGAAGACGTGCTCCAGCACGTGACTGAGAACGATGCAGTCGAACTTCGGCATGTCCGCGGGCGCCGATCCGATGGAGCCGACGTAGGCCGGAAAGCCGCGCTCATGGCAAGCGGCGGCGCAGCGCGGAGAAGGGTCGAGTCCGGCAAGGGAATTGAAGCCCTGCTCGCGCAGCGCAGAGAGTAGGCCGCCGGTGGCGCAACCGGCATCGAGGATAGTGGCCGACTTGCCCGGAAGGGCGCGAGCGATATCGGAAGCGGTGACGGCCAGGCGGGCGGCGTCGTATGTGGAGAGTCCGCCGCCGGTGGAGACGGTCGCCTCGTCGTATTTCGACCAGTCGCTGTAGAACGAGTCGTAGTCCCGCTGGTTCGCGGGTGGATCAGCGTAGACGAAGCTACAGCGGCCGCATACAAGGACATCGTAAGCCGAGGGCAGGGGGTAGCCGTCAGGAACGATGAACTTCTGGTGATGGCAGACCGTGCTTTCATCGGCGCCGCAGGCACCGCAGGCACGACGCGGCCGAGGGCTGAGAGCGGCAGCACTACGCATGAGTGCCTCGCGCCAGTGTTGGCTGCACGGAAAACCATGCATGTGTGCGGCGGATGGCTTCGCGTAACGGCACCTCGACGCGAAGGCCGAGTTCCTCGCGGGCGCGTGCGGTCGAGGGCACGTACCGGTGTGGCGGGGCTCCGGGCGTAGGCGCCGCGGCGATCGAGAAGTTCACTCTCTGCGACATGGCGGCTGCGACTTCACCGGCGAGGGCAGCAATGTTCAAGGCGTCTTCGGAACCCACGTTGTAGGCGCGGCGGGATTGCCCTTGGAATAAGATCGTCCAGAGCCAGACCGCGAGATCGGCGGCGTAGAGATACGAACGAAATGGAGAGCCGTCGCCTTTAACGTGGATGGGGCCGCCACGCATGCCGTCGGCGATGAAGTTGCCGATGGCGAAATGCGTGTTCAACTGCATGTAGGGGCCGACGAAAGCGAAACAACGCGCCACCATGGTTTCCAAAAGGGGGGGCGATGCGGCGAGCGTGCACAGAAGCTCCGCGGCGCGTTTGCCTTCGGCGTAGGCAGAAGCGCGGTCGAGAGGGTCCGGGCCACCGGAAAACGATTCGCTCACGTGCGTGAGTTGTGGCGGCTGGGTCCCGTAGACTCCTCCCGAACTGACAAACAAGAACCTGGCGGCGGAACAGGCAAACGAGAACTGGAGAGCGCGACGCGTGCCTTCGACGATCGTGTCGAACATGACGAGGGGCATATCGCCGTTCAGCGTTGCGCTGGCTTCGGTGGCGGCATGAATGACGTGCGAAAACCTTCCTGCAGGAAAATCGCCATGACGAACATCGGCAGCGTGCAGGGTGATCGCGGGATCGTTCACCAAATGAGGCGCCTTCTGTGCCAGCGCTCCGGGATGCCGGGAGAGGGCGACGGCGTGGGCGTCCAGGTTCAGCTGGCGGTTGGCCCAGGCAAAACTCTCCAGCAGCCAGCAACCGAAAAAACCGGTGGCGCCAGTGATGAGGATGCGCTGGCCGCGCAGGTCGCGCCACAGGGGTTCGGTGCGCGCGAGGATGTTGTTGAGATCGCCAGCCAGACGGTTTGCCGCGGTCATCTTGCCGACGCTCCTTGAGTGGCCGCTTTCCGGATTTGATGGAAAGTCTCCGCCATGTAATCGATCACGCGCTCGGTGATCCCGGGGTACAGGCCGATCCAGAAAACGTTGTTCATCACGAAGTCGGTGTTCGGGAGTTGGCCGATCACGCGGTGGTGTATATCCCGGTAAGCCGGTTGACGCAGCAGATTGCCGCCGAACAACAGGCGAGTTGCGATGTGGCGCGATTCCAGGAATTGCACCACTTGATTTCGGGTGACGGGCGCGCCTTTCTCGTTGCGCACCGCCAGCGGGAAGCCGAACCAGCTCGGGTTGGAATGTGGCGTGGGTTCGGGCAGGATGAAGATGTCGTCAAGGTCTTTGAGGGCGGTGTAGAGCATGGCGAAATTTTCGCGGCGGGCGGCGACGAAGGCAGGCAGTTTTTTCAGCTGCGCGACGCCAACCGCCGCTTGCATGTCGGTGGCTTTCAGGTTGTAGCCGATGTGGCTGTAGATGTATTTGTGGTCGTACCCTGTCGGCAGATCGCCCAGTTTTTGCTCAAAGCGGCAACCGCAGGTGTTGGACTTGCCCGGAGCGCACCAGCAATCGCGTCCCCAGTCGCGGAACGACTCCGCCAATTTCTTGAGCGCGGGCAACTGCGTGAGGACACATCCGCCTTCGCCCATCGTGATGTGATGGGCGGGATAGAAACTGGTCGTGGCCAGGGCCCCGAACGTCCCAACGGACCGGCCCCGGTAGGTTGAGCCCACGGCGTCACAGCAGTCCTCAATCAGCCAGAGGTCGTGTTTGGCGGCGAAGGCCGTGACCGCATCCAGGTCGAAAGGATTGCCAAGCGTGTGCGCGAGGATGATCGCTTTGGTGTGTTCGGATCGCGCCGCCTCGAGTTGGGTTACATCGATGTCGTAGGTGGGCAACTGGACATCGACGAAGACCGGAACAAGCCCGTTCTGGATGATCGGATTGACTGTAGTGGGAAACCCGGCAGCGACGGTGATGACTTCGTCGCCCGGACGGAGCTTGCGTTCGCCGAGGGAAGGTGATGTGAGGCAAGAAAGTGCGAGCAAGTTCGCGGACGATCCGGAATTAACCAGCGACGCGCAACGGACGCCCATGAAGGCGGCGAAGTCCCGCTCAAACTGGGCTGCGAAGCGCCCGGTAGTGAGCCATGCGTCGAGCGAGGCCTCGACCAGGTACTCCAGTTCGTTCGAGTCGAATACCTTGCCCGAGACGGGCACGCTCGTCTGGCCGGGCACGAAAGGTTGAGGCGCCAAGGCGACGTTGTAGTAGCGCTTCACGAGCGCGCGGATTTCGTCGCGGAGTTGTCCGGCATTGCTGCTCATGGTCAGGTTATCCATTGGCGGCATGAGCCCTGCTGGCGGCGGCGCCCAGAAACTCGCGATACCAGGCAAGAGTGCGATCAAGACCCTCGTCGAGCGTGAACTGCGGACGCCAATTCAGCGTGGTGCGGGCGCGCTCAGCGCTCAGAAACTGATGGCGGATTTCGTTGCTGGCCTGGTTCAGGATTTCAGGACTCAGACAGGACGTCATCTTTCGCCGAATGAGGTCCACCATGTCGAGCACGCTAATCTGGCTCTCGTTGGAAAAATTGAAGGCTTGGCCCCGGAGCGTGGCATCGGAAGCGAGGCGCTCGGCCAGCAGCATGTAAGCGGCAGCACCGTCTTCGATGTAGAAGTAGTCGCGAACGAAGTTGCCGTCCGAGCGTACCACCGGGCGTTCACCGCGAATGATGGAGCGGATGGTGCCTGGGACCACCCGGTTCCAGTTCAAGTCGCCGCCCCCGTAGAAGTTCCCGCAGCGCGTGATGGCGACGGGCAGGTTGTAGCTGACGGCGTAGGTTTGCGCGATCAAATCGGCGCACGACTTGCTGACGTCGTAGGGATGACGGCCTTGCAGAGGCATGGACTCGCTGTACGGGAGCTGCTCCTGGTCGCCATAAGCTTTGTCGGATGAAGCCAGCACGATCGACAAAACCCTCGGCGAGCGGCGGCAGGCTTCGAGCAGATTCCAGGTCCCGCCAATATTGGTATCAAAAGTTGAGACTGGATTGCGGTTGGCGATGCCCACGATAGTCTGGGCAGCGAGGTGAAAAACTACCTCGACTTCGTACTCGCCGAGCGCCCGCTCGATCAGGTTGCGGTCGGCGATATCGCCGCGAACCGTGTTGACCCGCTCGATGCGGCGGCTGCGCACCAGTTCACTCTGCGGAACCCAGTCGCGTACCAGGCACACTACGTTGGCGCCAGCCTCGAGGAGTTGCGAGACGAGCCACGATCCCAGCAACCCGGTGCCACCCGTGACCAGCACGGGTCGATCCCGCCAGAAAGGATTCATTCCGCCCACACTTTCCATGGGGTTTGCCCAATCGTCCAAAGCTCGTTCAAGTACTGATATTCACGATACGTATCCATGGCGAAGAAGAACCCGTCGTGGCGATAGGCCATAAGCTGGCCTTCGCGCGCCAGGCGTTCCAGAGGTTCGCGCTCGAGAATGCATTCGGGGCCGCCCAGGTAGTCGAGCACGCGACGATTCAAAACGAAGAAACCGGCGCTGATTAGGCCATTCGCCTTGGGTTTTTCCATGAAGCGCTGAACCTGGCCCTGGGCATTGGTTTCAAGCACGCCAAAGCGCGAGATTGGCGGAACCGAAGTGACCGTAGCCAAGCGTCCATGGCTACGATGAAACTCAATCAGGCAGCGGATGTTGACGTCGCTGAGCCCATCGCCGTAGGTGAGAAGGAATGTGTCGTCGTCCTCAAGATAACGAGCGACGCTCCGCAGGCGGCCACCGGTCATGGTAGCGAGACCCGTGTCGGCCAGCGTCACCGTGAAATCCTGCTCCTGGTGGGCACCCATGAATTCAACGTGGGATTGGCGTCCCAGGCAAATCTTGAAGTCATTGTTCATGGCTTCGTAGTTCAGGAAGTAGTCCTTGATCATGTTCCCGCGGTAGCCGAGACACAGAATGAACTCGCGCATGCCGTGGTGGGCATACATTTTCATGATGTGCCAGAGAATGGGGCGGCCACCGACCTCAACCATGGGTTTGGGGCGGAATTCGGTTTCTTCCCGGAGCCGGGTGCCTAGTCCACCGCACAGAACGACAACCTTCATAACTGGGTCCTTGCAGCGCGGCCGCGCGGTGCGACAACGCTTCGTAGCTTTGTACTTCCTCTGCCGAACCTTGGGCCTGCAAGTTCAGTTATCACACACGTGAGCGACGAAGGCAGGATTACGAAAGTCATCCGAGAGGCCGATCAAAGCGATGGTGCGACGGCTCGGTCACCGCGTCGTTTTTGTGCGTGGGGTGTTAGTGCCGAAGGATTTGTGTCTTGGGCAGCGAGAAAACGGGGCCGCGACGGAAAGGGTTCGAATCAGGACAATCCACCAACACCCAGGGCCGAGCCAGTGTGTTTGCCGGGCCGTACAGGTTACTATCGTTACCCGCTAGCCGGTCATCGGCGCTGCCGTGCGCTTGGGGAACATGTCGCCCACCCGGCGGATTTCCGCGCCCACGGCCTTCAGCTTCTCCTCAATATTTTCGTAGCCGCGGTCAATGTGATACACGCGGTCAATAATCGTCTCGCCGTCAGCCACCAGCGCTGCCAGCACCAGCGAAGCCGACGCGCGCAGGTCGGACGCGAGCACCGCGGCCGCACTGAGCGAAGTCTTGCCGCGAACGATGGCGCGGCGTCCTTCGATCTTAATATTCGCGCCCATGCGCACCAGTTCCTGCGCGTGCATGAAGCGATTCTCGAAAATATTTTCCACGACAATCGAAGTCCCCTCCGCCTGCGTCGCCAGCGCCATGTATTGCGCCTGCATGTCGGTGGGGAAACCGGGATACTCCTCCGTATTCAGGTCGGCGGCGTGGGGCGGCTGATCGCCCATCACACGAACAGAGTCGGTCTTGACGGCCGTCTTGACGCCGGTTTCGGCGACCTTTTGCAGAATCGCGGCGAGATGGTGCGGGTCGCAATTGGTGACATTGAGGTCTCCGCCGGTGAGCGCTCCAGCGATGATGAAGGTGCCGGCCTCGATGCGGTCGGGGATGATGCGGTGTTTGGCGCCGTGCAGCTTGCTCACGCCTTTCACATGGATGGTGGAAGTTCCCGCGCCTTGGATTGTCGCGCCCATAGCGTTGAGCAGGGCGGCAAGGTCGGCCACCTCGGGTTCGCGGGCGCAATTCTGCATGACGGTCTCGCCGTCGGCCAGCGCGGCGGCCATGAGGAGGTCCTCGGTCCCAGTGACTGTGATCCTGTCGAAAACAATTTCGGCGCCCTTGAGGCGCTCGGTGGTGGCTTCAACGTAGCCGTGCTCGTGCGTGATCTTTGCGCCGAGGCGTTCCAGGCCTTTGATATGCAGATCGATAGGGCGGGCGCCGATCGCGCATCCTCCGGGGAGCGAGACGCGGGCGCGTCCGCACCGCGCAACCAGCGGGCCCAGGACCAGGGTCGAAGCGCGCATGGTCTTCACCAGTTCATACGACGCCTCTGGCACAGCCAGCGTCTTGGCACAGATGGTGGTGCGGTGGTGAGCGCGTCCATAGCCGAGTTCAACTTCGGCGCCCATGGCGGCAAGCAGCCTGCGTGTGGTTTCGATATCGCGTACCTGCGGAATGTTTTCGAGGATGACGGGTTCCTCGGTGAGCAGGGCTGCTGCCATGCAGGGCAGCGCGGCGTTCTTTGCGCCGCTGATGCGCACGGTGCCGAGCAAGGGATTGCCGCCGCGGATTACGAGCTTATCCATAGCTTGAATGATTTCAGAGTCAGAGGTCCGCCTTCATTCTAGCTAGGATCGCAGGAGGGCGGCAGTCCGAAATGTGGAGCGGAGTTCAGGTTGTAACGGCAACAAAACATCCGTAGCCGGGGGCGCAGAAAGGCACAGAGAATGGCCGAGGCACTGGATAGGGAGCGGAGACTCGGCGCTTTCCGTTTTGCTCTTCAACCTTTCTTTTCCAACGCTTCCATCGCTGCGTCACAAAACGCCGGCCGCACCTGCTTGATGGCTTGGTTCCGGCAGTCGGGCCAGGTGCGGTTCGTCAATAGCGTTATCGAAACCTGGCGCTCAGCATCGAGCCACAGCGACGTTCCGGTGTAGCCGAGGTGGCCGAAGGAACGTGCTGAAAAGTATTCGCCGGATTGTGAAGGAGACGAGGGTGTGTCCCAGCCGAGGGCTCGAGAAGTTCCTTCTGGAGTGGACTCGCGCCGGGTGAAGACTTGGACAGTCTCAGGACGAAGTATGGGATATCCACCATTGAGCATGGTGTGGGCGAAAATGGCGACATCCTCGGCGGTCGAGAAAACGCCGGCGTGTCCCGCCACACCACCTAAGACGCTGGCGTTTTCATCCTGAACCTCGCCCTGGATGATTCGGCCCCGGAAGGTGCTTGGTGCCGCTTGGGCGTCGTCGTCGGCCGCGCGGACAGAAGTATCCGCGCCGCATTCGTTCGCGGTCGGGACTACGCGATCACGCCACGATTTGGGCGGATTAAACATGGTGTGCGACATGCCGAGGGGGCCGAAGACTTCTCGCTGGCAGAAAGTGTCGAGCGCTTCGTCGGACAGGCGCTCAAGGGCTACGCCCAAGATGATGAAGCTGATGTCGCTGTACTCTGCGCGCGTGCCAGGAGTGGCGGTGAGTTTTGTGGAAAACGCGGCTCGCAGAAGTTCGTCGCGAGTCGTGGCCCGCTGGTAGAGCTTCTCGTAGGCGGGCAGTCCGGAGGAATGCGCCAGCAGCTGACGCAGCGTTACTTCACTGCGGCGCGGGTCCTCGCCGCCGAATTCGGGGACGATGGCAGCTACCGAAGTTTCCAGATCGAGCAGGCCGCGCTCGTAGAGAATCATGGCCATGGTGGTGGTTGCGATCGCTTTCGAGACGGACGCCAGATCGAAAATGCTGTCGGTGGCGACCGCCGGCCATGCGGAGTTGTAGGTGAAGTGCCCGAGCGCTTTGTGGGCGACGATATCTCCCCGCAGCGTGACCGCAAGGGAGCAGCCCGGGAAGGCCTGAGCAGCGATGGCATTTTCCAGCAACCCAAAAGCGGCGCGGAAGCGAGTGTCCTGCGCCTCAGTGTTACGCACGAGGAAGGAGAAGCCGGCGGGCGGATTTGCGCTCGATGTCAAGGGTTGTCCCAGTGTAGCGCGGACACTCCTATCCGCGCAGAGGCTTGAATACAACACCATGTTGCGTTTGAAAGATGCTTGAAGGATATCGTGCCGAGTAACCAAAAGGAGCCCGCCTGCTTATCCCGCTTGAGAGCCGTTGCGTGGGTCGTGTAGAGTCACAGCAATCGTGAAATTCTGGGTTGCAGTTCTGCTCGCGCTTCTATGTGCTGCGCCAGCTTTCGGTCAGGCTGCGCTGGATTCTCGTCTCACCTCGCTCGACCCAATCGTCAACGATGCCATTGCTCAGCGGCAGATTCCCGGCGCGGTGGTCATCATAGGTCACGACGGTCAGGTAGTCTACCGCAAGGCTTACGGCCATCGCGCCCTTGTTCCCCAGCGCGAGGACATGACGCTCGACACGGTGTTCGATTGCGCTTCGCTAACCAAAGTCGTCGCGACCACCACCGCCACCATGCAGCTTTGGGAGCAGGGCAGGTTTCGCATGAGCGATCCGGTGGCGAAGTATCTGCCCGAGTTCGCGCAGAATGGTAAGCAGGACATCACCATCCGCCAATTGCTAGTGCACTACTCGGGACTGCCCGAAGACCTTGATCTAGTTAAGAAGTGGGAAGGCCAGGACACCGCGCATCGCATGGCGTTTGAAGTCACACCAGACCGGCCTCCCGGAGCCTCGTTTGTTTATAGCGATATCAACTTCATCGTGCTTGGCGCGCTCGTGGAGCGGCTTTCGGGCGAGCCGCTGAATGAGTACGCCGCGAAGCATGTTTTCGCGCCGCTCGGGATGACGGAGACGCGCTTCCTGCCTCCGGCTTCGTGGATGCCGCGCATCGCGCCGACCGAGGAGGACGAGAATCACCACTTGCTGCGCGGAGTTGTTCACGACCCTACCGCGCGACGCATGGGAGGAGTGGCCGGACACGCGGGCATGTTTTCAACCGCCGATGACCTGGCGCGCTTTGCGCAGGCCTTGCTGGACGGCGGCCACGCCGTACTGACTCCCGCAACCGTTGCCAAGATGATTTCACCGCAACAACCGGTGAACGGCACGGCCGTGCGTGGCTTCGGCTGGGACATCGATTCACCGTTTTCAACCAACCGCGGGGAGCTATTGCCCGTCGGCGGATACGGGCATACCGGGTTCACGGGGACTTCACTATGGATTGATCCGGCGACGAAGACTTATATCGTGCTGCTAACAAACGCGGTGCACATGGACGCGGTGCTGACGAAAGAGAAGGGAAGCGCAATCTCGCTGCGAACGAAGGTCGCAACTGCCGTCGCGGCCGCGCTGGCCCTGGGTCCAAGCGAGGCCGAGAAGATGCGGATTGCTTCAGCGACCGGCTACAACGAAATGCAGAGTGCGGCCCGAAAGCTGACGGTGCGCAATGGGGCTGTGAAAACCGGCATCGATGTGCTCGAGGAGACGAAGTTCCGCGCGCTGCATCCCGCCAAGGGCGGAGCGCCGCGCAGTATAGGGTTGTTGACCAATCAGACTGGCGTCGACTCGAAAGGGCGGCGCACGATCGATGTGTTGGCGCATGTGCCAGGAATCTCGCTCGACGCGATTTTCAGTCCCGAGCACGGTGTGACTGGCACGCTCGACACTACGGATATCAAGAACGCCAAGGATGCGGCGACGGGTGTTGCGGTGTACAGCGTTTACGGCGGAAGCGACGCCGCGCGGCACCCTCCGCCGGAAGTCCTGAAGCGGCTCGATGCCGTCGTCATCGATCTGGCGGACGCGGGCGCGCGCTTCTACACCTACGAGGCCACCGTCGGCTATTTCCTGGAGGCGTCGGCAAACGCCGACATTGAGGTAGTGATGCTGGATCGGCCGAATCCGGTTACCGGATCGTTCGTGCAAGGTCCAGTGTCTGATGAGGCGCGGGAAAAGTTCACGAATTACTTCCCCGAACCGGTGCGCCACGGCATGACGCTGGGTGAACTGGCGAAGATGGTGAATGCCGAGCGGCGCATTGGCGCCCGTCTCGATGTGGTGCCGATGGAAGGATGGCAGCGCGGGGATTGGTTTGATTCCACTGGCCTCGCCTGGGTGAATCCGTCGCCAAATCTGCGGAGTTTGACGGAGGCAACGCTCTATCCGGGAGTCGCAATGATCGAGGGCACGAATGTTTCAGTCGGGCGCGGTACGGATACGCCGTTTGAAATGGTGGGCGCTCCCTGGATCAAGGGCAGGGAACTGGCGGCTTACTTAAACGGGCGCGCGATTCAGAGTGTACGGTTTGTGCCCATCGTGTTTACGCCTTCGTCCAGCAATTTCGCGGGAAAGCCGTGTGAGGGGGTCAATATTCTGCTCCTGGATCGAAATACCCTGGAAACTCCAGAATTGGGCATTGAACTGGCCGCTGCGCTGCACAAGCTCTATCCCAACGATTTCAAGCTGGATCAGATGACGGACCTCCTTGTGAATGACGATGTCTTTGAGGCTCTGCGAGCAGGGCAGGACCCGCGGCGGATTGCAGAGGAATGGCAGGATCGGTTGGGGAAGTTTGTGACCCTGCGCGAGAAGTATCTCTTGTACAAGTAGTTTGTTCGCCGCTTCATTCGGTACGACAGTGTGTTAACAGCCCGTGGTTATGTGAGATTCGTATCAAGGCATGCCTTGCAGGCATTCACTCCCGGCTATTAGCCGTGGTGTCTTTTGGTTACTTAAGTCGCATCTCCCCTTGTTACCTCCCATTTCATAAAACATTTTTGTAAGCTAGCCCAAACTCCGAGGAGAGGGCGATGCTGATTCCTATCCGGCACGAGAATATGGAAGCGCGACGCTGGCCCGTCATTACGATTGGCCTCATCGTGCTTAACACCCTGATCTTCGTATTCACACACGGAACAATGGAGCAGCAGTCCCCGGCGTTGGGAAGCACCAAGGCTCATATCATCCTGCTGGCCGGAATGCATCCGGATTTGAAGATGTCGCCTGACGCGCAACAACTGGTGGACGACTTCAAAGCGGAGAACCCAACAGAGTGGGAACAAGTTCAGAGCCCAACGCGGCATTTGATTGACGGCTGGGACGCGAGAATCCGGCTGGTCGAGGATCCAGCGGCGTTACAGGCGGAGATGGACTCGCTGGGCGAGAAGTACTCAGAGTTGCACACGGGTTCTCTCCAGGAGAAATACGCATTCGTTCCCGCTCATCCGCGGGCCATCACCTATCTGACGGCCAACTTCCTGCACGGCGGATGGCTGCACCTGATCGGGAACATGTGGTTTCTGTGGCTGGCCGGATTTGTTCTCGAAGACGTGTGGGGCCGCCCGCTGTACACCGTGTTCTACCTGATCGCGGGCGCGGCGGCGCTGCAATTTCATGCCTGGACCAATCCGGGCAGCATCGTCCCCTGCGTGGGTGCTTCCGGAGCAGTCGCAGCTTTGATGGGAGCATTCCTGGTCCGCTTCCCGAAGATGAAGATCGAGATGCTGTGGATCTTGGGCTTCTTCCGCACCTACCGGTTTCAGGCCGCGGCGTACTGGCTATTGCCACTGTGGGTGCTTATGGAAGTCTTCTACGGTTCTCTGTTCGGCAAGATGAGCGGAGTGGCTCACTGGGCGCACGTGGGCGGTTTTGCGGTTGGCGCGCTGGGGGCGGTTGCGCTGCGCTACTCCGGACTTGAGACACGGGTAAACAAGAGAGTCGAGAAGGAGCTGTGCTGGACGTGCGATCCGGAAATCGACCGCGCCAACCAACTCTTGGAGCACGGCCAGTTGGAAGAAGCAGCCTCAGCAGCGCGCCAGCATCTTTCCGCCAAGCCGAACTCCATGGACGGATGGAACCTTCTGCGGCAGATTCACTGGCGCAAGAACGAACTCCCGGCCTACCACGAAGCGACGGCGAAAACTTGCGAGCTTCACCTCAAGGCGAAGAATCCGGATGCCGCGTGGCAGGACTACGAGGACTTCCTGAACTCAGGCGGCCAGAAACTTCCGGCTGCAACGTGGTTTGGGCTCTGTCGAGAACTCGAGGAGCGGGAAAACTACGAGCGAGCCCTGAGCGAACTGGAGAGCCTGATTCAGGTCTATCCTGCCGAGCGCCAGGCGTTGATGGCGCAGATGGCGGCGGCTCGAATCTGCCTGAAGCGGCTCAACCAACCGGACCATGCGCTCAAGCTCTACCAAGCTGCGGCAGCCTCTCCCGTGCCTCATCTTGACCTGGAACCTGCCATCCACTCCGGGATCAAAGAAGCCACCGCCGCCCGGTCTGGCGGGCGGTCCGCTTCCGTTACAGCCGGCACCTAGCGTTGCGCCGACCCAATCGGCTGGTGACCTGCAACTACTCCTCAGATACAATTCCGGGTGCGACAGGTCCTTATGCCCGATACTCTTCCTTTTACCCCGAGTCCGTTCTACCGTTGTGCCGGCCCCAATTGCGGCGTGCTCAAAGGAGTCAGCGACCGCTGGTGGGTGATGTGGACTTCGTTTGGACACCATGAGGTTCCAGTGGCTCATTTGGTGCCTTGGGATGAGGAACTGGCCGTCCGGGAGGGGGCGCTGCATGTTTGCGGGGAAGGCTGTGCGCAAAAGCTCCAGTCGCAGTTCATGGGCAACGTCACGGAAAACCGGGCGCGGAGAAGCAGTGGCTCGGGCCAGTAGTCTGTAGCTGGCAGTCAGTCGGCGACACGAACTGTTTCGATTGTGAACTCGACCGGCTAACCTGCCGTTTCGCTGTGAGCATCTGAGATAGCATGCGCTGTCTCCAATTTCTTTCTCGAGGTACACATCCCATGAAAAGCCTGCTGCTTTGCGTGCTCCTGGCCGCTAGCGTCGCGGCGCAGACTGCCGTACCGATCCATAGCACAGACGCCGGGTCCGCTCATGCCGAGCCGCTCACGATTCCGGCCGGAACGCGGGTCCCGCTCTCTCTGAAGCAGGCCATTTCAACTAAAACCGCGAAGGAGGGAGACGCCGTCTATGCCGAGACGACCTTTCCTTTTGCCCTCAACGATCGCATCATCATTCCTTCGGGCACCTACGTCCAGGGCAAGATCAGCCACTTAAAACGCGGCGGCCGCGTCAAAGGCCGGGCCGAGATTCTAATTCATTTCACATCGATGATTTACCCGAGCGGCTACACCGTGATGCTGCCCGGTTCGGTGGAGAACGTCCCCGGAGCGGAAAAGTCGACGGTTAAAGGTTCGGAAGGCACGGTGCAGCAGGACCGCGATACAGGGAAGAAAGTCGGCACGGTCGCCAGCACGGCTACGACCGGGGCAATCATTGGCGGGCTGAGCGGCGGCGGCAAGGGAGCCGGAATCGGCGCGGGCGTTGGCGGAGTTGCTGGATTGGCTGTGGCCATGCTGACTCGCGGCAGCGATGTGCGGCTGGAGCCGGGAACGTCCATTGAGATGGAAATTCAGCGGGATGTGC
>Ga0075021_10000570_pt1 | contig 19248 bp, 21 predicted proteins | sample ColStrG_CSR_2012_FD_72749 | JGI IMG/M metagenome (GOLD analysis project Ga0075021, IMG submission 72749) | Freshwater sediment microbial communities in response to fracking from Pennsylvania, USA - Cold Stream Run_MetaG_CSR_2012 | ecosystem: Environmental > Aquatic > Freshwater > Creek >...
ACTGTGCCGTCATAATCAACCCAATCGGCCTTCTTGCCCCACACATTTTTCTCGGTTTGGCCGCCTTCCGAATTCGTCATTAGGCCGCCGTTCTTGCCCGCCATACTATCGGCCAGTCGGATGGCAAAAAAGCCTTCTTTGGTATCCGCGAACTTCACGGCGGTCTTCGCGGTGTAAGTCACATCAACGTCAAAGGCGCGAATGTCGCTATCGGCGTAGAAGGTCATGCTACGGTCTTCTTCCAACATCACTCCCTGGCCGGGTGCGGCCCAATCGAAGACGGCGCTGATCGAGCCCGATTTCTTGCCCGGCTTCAAATCGCCGAGGCTCTTAAGCGTCAACAATCCCTTTACCGAGGGATTCTCGCCGCTCGTCTTCGACGCTGGCTCATTTTCCCAAAAATTGATGCCGCTAACATCGCCATAGCCGATCCACAGCCCGCGGTGATGCGGGTGATCGCGCGATTCGCCCTCAACCATCTCCTGCGGGAAATGGCGCGTCACGACTAAACCGTTCGCGGTATGCAAAGGCGCCAGGAACGGTTTCGGATACGCTTTGCCCATATGAAAATCGGTAAAGGGCTGGCCGTTGATTGTTACGCTGATGTGGTCGCCATCGACGTTCTTGAATTCCACTTGTGCGGCCGCCGGCTTCACACCAATGGCCAACAAAGCCGCCGAAATCAGGACGGCTGAAACACGCTTCTTCATGGCAATTTCCTTCTTCCTAGTCCGTTGAAATCATAACAATTTGACGGAGCTGGGCTATCATTGTAACCAGGAGTTTTCAAATGGGACCGATCGGCATGCAGGAGATGATGGGGATTTTCATCATTGCTCTTTTGCTGTTCGGGCCGAAAAAATTGCCCGAACTTGGCAAAATGCTCGGCAAAGGCCTGACGGAATTCCGTCGCGCCAAAAACGAGCTGAAATCCACCTTTGAAACGCATCTCCGCGAACTGGAACGGGAAGCGAACGTCGAAAGCGAACTCAAGAATTCCACGTCTCCCTACCCGGCTCCAATCTCCGCCGCAACTTCTACCTATAACTACGACGAGTCCGGCCGCTACGAACCGAGTTATTCCTCTCCAGAGCCTTATCCGCATGAGGAGAGCGCTTCGTCAGAGCCCGCTTCGTCACCATCATTCACCGCCAGCGCAACCGCACTACAGGACGCCGAGGCCAACCGGGACACACCCCTCGATAGCAATTCTCCCGTAGCGGGAACAGTGCCTCGTTCCAATGGCGTTCAGCCTGCCGAACCACATTCTTCCGCCGCATTCGAGGGTCATTCCGCCTGATTTCGTGAGTCTTGAAAATGCCCGACGATAAGCAGGAGCAGCCCGCTCCTAACAGTGAGCTTGCGCCCGACCCGGGGCCCAGCGTCTACGACGCCGGGGAGCCGCAATATCTCCCGCCGCCTCAGCGATCCCTGGTCACGACTCCGCCGCCCGCCGCGCCACCACCACCGGCGCCACCGCCGCCCAAGCCACCAGCCGAGGACGAGAGCGACGATCCCGAAGAGCGCGGCATGCTGCGCATGTCCTTCATGGAGCATCTAGAGGAACTGCGCTCGCGCATTCTCAAGGCACTGGCCGGAATCGTGGCGGCCTTTCTTGCCAGCTTTTATTTCTGCGGCCCGCTCTGGAAAATCGTTTCCGCGCCCGCGGTGGATGCGCTGCGCCAGATCGGCGTCAACCCGCCGCGCCTGGTCGCGATCACGCCCATGGAGCAGTTCAACGTCATCTATCTCAAGTTGCCGCTGTTGGTGTCGGTGTTTGTCGGCTCGCCCTGGATCTTCTATCAGGTCTGGTCGTTCATCTCGCCGGGCCTCTACCAACGTGAAAAGAGATGGGCCACGCCTTTCATCCTGGCCACCGCGGGCCTGTTTGTCACTGGCGGATTGTTCGCGTATTTCGTGGCATTCCGCTACGGCCTGGTCTTCCTATTAGGTATCGGCCGCGACATTAACGTGTCACCCATGGTCTCGATCAACGAGTATTTCGACCTTTTCGTCAACGTCACGCTGGGCGTGGGTTTAGTCTTCGAAATGCCCGTTATCCTGTTCTTCCTGACACTGCTGCGCGTAGCATCGCCGCGGTTCTTGTTCAGCCACTCGCGCTATGCCATTCTGGCCATCACGATTATTGCCGCGATCGTTACGCCGACGCCCGACGCATTCAACATGATGCTATTCACCATACCGATGGTCGGGCTTTATTTCGTCGGCCTGTTCGCCAGCTACTTGCTGGTGCTGCGCCGCGAAGGAAAGAAGTTCCCGTGGGGAATGATCGCGCTGGTTTTCCTGGGAATTTTATTGCTTGCCGCCGGCGTTGTGGCGCTTCTGATTTACCGCTTCCATTTCCACTGGATCATGAAATGGCCCTATCTGACGCAATAGCTTCCTTCTCTTGAACGGCAACACAGCGCCGTGCGGAAACGCCAGGGGCGAAGCCCAGAGAGTACATCTTGCTAGACGCCCGGCGGCGCAGTCCCCTGGCCCGTAAATACCGAATCAACTCCCCTGGATCGTCCGAAATAATCGCGTCTACTCTCGCTTCAATCAACTTGTCCCATAGATCCGGCGTGTTCGCCGTCCACACCACAACCTGAATGCGAGCGGCATGAGCGGCGCTAACCTTTTCCGCCGTCACCAGGCTATAGTGAGGCGAAATGATTCCCGCTTCGGCCTCTTTCGCGATCACGACGAAATCGCGCAGGTCATGTTCAGTCAGTGCCGCCAGGCGGATGCGCGGATTCAGTTTGTGCATCGCGCGCAAGGTGCGGAAGTCGAACGACTGCAGAATCACGCGATCTTCGAGCTTGTGCGCATGCACTTTCGCGAGGACCATGCTTGCAAAGGTTTCCGGATCGGGCGTTAGTTCCGGCTTGTCGGCAAAGCTCTTGGTCTCAATGTTGAAATCGAATTTTCCTTGGCCGCCAAGATTCAGCAATTCGTCGAGCGTGGGAATGCGCGTGCCCGGCACCGGCTGTTGATTGGGAAATTTGGGGTTGCGCACAGCACCGCAATCCCACTGCTTCACTTGCTGAAGCGTCAACTGGTGAATGACCGCGCTGGGTACGGCGCCATTGCAAACGGGCGGCTCCAGAACCGGATCGTGGGACATCACAATCACGCCGTCTTTGGTCACCGCCATGTCGGATTCCAGCGCATCGACGCCCGCGTCGATGGCGAATTGAAACGCTGGAATCGTATTTTCCGGCCGCCGGGCGCGCGCGCCGCGATGGCCATGCACCTGAATCCGCTGCGCTGCGAGAAGACCGGAAGATATCAAAAGCGTGAATAGCAAAAAGGGCAAAGCGCGAGGCATTCGCGATCAGTATAGCCGTTTTTGAGGAACTCGCGCACAACTGACGCCCCTTGCGCTCTTAAACCAACAAGCCGATATAGGCGCGCACCCACGAATAGCGGCGGTAAGTGGCTTGCTTACCACGCTTGCGGTCACCCTGCGCCGACTTCACGGCCGCCACCAAAGTTGCCGCCTCCCGCATCGTTCCAAAACCAGTGCGTACAGCTTCGGAGTCCACCATAAAAACAATCGATGTTTGCCGGGCCACCAAAGCGCCGCCAAACAGAGCCAGTCCCGCCAACGCAATCGGCAGCGCCGCTCCGTAATCTTCCCTGGAACATTGCGCCGCCGCCGCGATCAGAAAAGTTCCGGCCGACGACGCTAAGTAAGGCACGTTGATGGTCTTAGACGTTTTGATCCGTGAAAGGCTTTTGATCGAAATGAGGGACTGTGAATTTGTGAGGCAGTCTCGCGTGACGATCCAGTTATCCGTAACCGTCGCCAGCGAATTGCTATGCAGCACCTGCTCCCCGGATAGTGCCGAGAGGATCGTCGATGACATTTCCGTAAGAGAGTAGGCGGGCGGACGGCAAATCTCACAAAAAGGAAGACAAATTTTCGGTGCGCACCCTTTTGCACTCTGTTCGACTTTCCTTAGCCGAGACACCTGCGTTACAGTACCCAACAGTGAGCTCCAAGCAGGAGAAATCATGAATTTCAGACCTTCACTTTTCATATCGGCCGTAGCGCTGGCGTTGACCAGCCTCGGGGCAAACAGGCTCATGGCGGCCAACGTCATTGTGGGCGCCTGTCCTGGCAGTAGCTATGCCACGATTTCGGCGGCGGTGGCAGCGAGCCTCGCCGGTTCCACCATCAGGATCTGCCCGGGCGCTGACCCGGAGCAGGTGGTGATCAAGAAACCGCTCACCCTGGTGGGCATTACCATTGCCGGTTCGCAGAATCCGGTCGTGCAGGCGCCGGCGGGCGGCGTGGTTGCGAATACAACTCAGCTTTACAACATTTCCCCGCCCATCCACTCCCCGGTGGCCGCGCAAATTCTAGTGATGGATACCGCATCGGTGAATATAAGCAACATCGCGGTGGATGGCGCCAAGAACGGTATTGCTAGTTGTGCGCTGGATGTGGTGGGTATTTACTATCGGAACGCTTCCGGCGCCATCGCCAACGTAGTGGTGAAGAATCAGGCCCTCGCCACCGCTTTGAACGGTTGCCAAAGCGGCGAGGGTATCTATATCGAAAGCGGCTATGGCACAAGCGGGCAGTCCGTGGTGGAAGTAGCTGGCAGCAGCGTGCATGGCTATCAAAAGAACGGCATTACCGCCGACGGCAGCAACACTAACGTTGAAGTGCAAAACAATTTCGTCACGGGCCAAGGTCCAACCACCGGCGCGGCGGAAAACGGCATCCAGTTCAGCGACGGCGCTTTCGGCTCGATCAAAGGCAACACAGTGCTCGACAATATTTATTCCGGACCTACCTACGGCGCCTCGGGAATTCTGATTTATTCGGCGCAAGGCGCGGTCATTACCAACAATTCCATAGGCAGCAGCCAGCTTCCCATCGCAACGGTTAGCGATCCCAGTTTTCCCACCGCGCACAATCCCAACGGCACCTCGGACCGCACCACGATTAACAACAATGAAATTACCAATACCGCCTACGGCGATGGCATTGACGCGTGCAGCAACTCAAACACCATAAACGGAAACCTGATCGTCAACGCCCTGACGTCCGGCATCCATCTGGATAGCCTCTGCGGCGGCACCGGCAAGAACAACACCGTGAGCTCGAATGTCGTCAATGAATCGTGCGCCGGCATCCTGCAAGGCGGCTCGCCGAACTCGATTTCGTCGAATACCAGCTTCAACGTGCAGAGCGCGATTTTGGCGGGAGATGCCTGCGTGTCAAGCCGGGCGAGCATCAATTCGACGGCCGCGTTGGGGACGGCTGCAACGGTGCAACTGCTTCCTTCGCGCCGCTAACCTTGCGGGTTGAGACAATAAGCGAACGGGAACATTTCCCGTTCGCTTTTCGTCATTCATCGAACTATGCGAATAAAATTGTTGGCCGCTGCCGGATTGTCTTTGTTAGCCGTGGGCAAGGAACCTCTTTCTTACACCGACAAGGGGGAGATGGTTTTTCCCGAGCACTATCGCGAGTGGGTGTGGCTCAGCTCCGGCCTGGGCATGTCGTATAACGCCACCGCCCAGGCCAACCCCGATCCGAGTTTTGACAACGTGTTCGTCTCGCCTGAAGCCTACCGTTCTTTCATGGCGACAGGCACGTGGCCTAATGGCAGCGTTTTCATGCTGGAGGTGCGCGCGTCGCACAATCGCGGCTCCATTAATCAATCCGGCCATTTCCAGGGAGACTTGGAGGCCATAGAAGCGCACGTTAAAGACAACGGCAAGTGGGCCTTCTATTCGTTTGGCAAAGAGACGAAGCCGGGCCGCCTCTTTCCGCGCGATGCCGGATGCTATTCCTGCCACGAACAGCATGGCGCGGTGGACACGACTTTCGTGCAGTTTTATCCTACGCTGCTGAAGGTCGCGCAGGAGAAGAAAACGTTGGAGGAGAAGAAATAGATGGCCACCGCTACCAATCCTTATGCAAAACACCTTGCCGGCCGCGATGCGATCGAGGTGCTGACCGAAACGCCTGAACGTTTGCAAGCGCTGATTCAAACCCTCGGCCCTGCGCGCATGAAAGAAAGTTACGCGCCCGGCAAATGGACTTTGAATACCGTGGTCTGCCACTTGGCGGATTGTGAGTTGACCTTCGGCTATCGCTGGCGTCAGGTGGTGGCGCAGCCGCATCACATCATCCAGCCGTTCGATCAGGACGCGTGGGCGGCAAACTACGCCGGGCTCGATCCCGCGGCCGCGCTTACGGCATTTTGTTCGAACCGCTTATGGAATTTAGGTTGGCTCAAATCTCTTAAGCCTGAAGCACTCGACAAGGCGGTTACTCATCCAGAGCGCGGCGAGTTGACGCTGCGCACGTTGTTGCAGATTGCGGCGGGCCACGACCTCAATCATCTGGGCCAATTCGAGCAAGTTGCGTCCCGCAAGGCAGGCTCTTAACTCTGAGCAGTGTCGCGGGCATGCTCCGGCTGGCGGCTCCAGTGGCGCTGGCCGAATTGGGCTGGATGGCCATGGGTATCGTCGATACCATCATGATCGGCGGTCTGGGTCCGGTGGCAATTGCCGCGACTGGCGTCGGTGGAGCTGTCTACTATTCCTTCGCTATTTTCGGCGTCGGTCTATTGTTGGGTCTCGACACGCTGGTTTCGCAAGCCCACGGCGCGGGCGATAAGGCCGATACCCATCATTCGCTTGCGCAGGGTGTCTATTCCGCAGTCTTCATTGCACTGCCGCTCACGGCGTTGTTTCTAGCGATGGGGCCGGCGTTCTCTTGGCTCGGCGTCAACCACGACGTCAGCGCCTTGGCCGCGCCGTTTTTGAGAATATTGGGGCTGGGCACGTTGCCGCTCTTGCTATATGCGGCGTTCCGACGCTATCTGCAAGGCATTGGCCACGTGCGGCCCGTAATGTTCGCGCTCCTCAGCGCCAACCTAATTAACTGGCTGTTCAACTGGCTGCTCATTTACGGCAACTGGGGCATGCCGAAGTTGGGCGTCTCGGGCTCGGCGCTGTCAACTTGCCTGGCGCGCGTTTACATGGCAGTGGTTTTGCTGTTCTTCATCTGCTGGTTCGAACGCGGTGATGAACGGAGCATGCGCGGCATTTTGCGCAAGCCCGATCCGCGGCGCTTACTCCGCCTGCTGGCGCTCGGCTTGCCCGCCGCTACGCAGATCCTCATGGAAATTGGCGCGTTCGGAGCTGCCGCTATTTTGGCGGGCCGCCTATCGCCTATCGCTATGGCCGCTCATCAAATCGCCTTAAATTGCGCGTCGGTGAGTTTCATGGTACCGCTGGGAGTTTCTTCGGCGGCGGCCGTGGCAGTCGGACAAGCCATCGGGCGCGGAGATCCGTTGGCTGCGCGGCGCGCCGGTTACAGCGCGCTCGGCTTGGGCTGTGGATTCATGGCGTGTGCGGCGGCGGCGTTTCTGTTTTTCCCAATGAAGATCTTGCGCATTTTCACGACCGACGCCGGCGTGCTAAGCGCCGGCGTTGGCTTACTCGCCATTGCCGCCGCATTCCAACTTTTCGATGGCGCGCAAACGGTTCTCACTGGAGCACTCCGCGGCGCAGGTAACACCAGCACCGCCATGTGGGTTAATTTCGCCGGCTATTGGCTGTTTGGACTGCCGATCGGCTATTTTCTTTGCTTTCACTGGGGCTACGGCATTGTCGGACTGTGGTGGGGGCTCACCATGGCGCTTGTCGTGATCGCGCTGGTTTTGTTGGCCGCGTGGCAGCGGCGATGGCGCGCCCTCAGCGTGTGATACCTTCAATGCAAATAAGGAGATTTATGCATTTACCCAAGACGCTGGCTTTGGTTAGCGCCCTCAGCGTGGGCCTATTTGCCCAAGCGCCGGCGGGAGCACCGCCTTCAAGCACGCTGAAGGTGGGCGATAAAGCGCCCGATTTCACACTGCCCTCCACGGATGGCAGCCCGGTTCATTTAGCCGATATCGTCGGCAAAAGCACCGTGGTGCTGGCCTTCTTCCCCGCCGCCTTCACCGGTGGTTGAACGGCTGAAATGAAAGCGTACCAGGCTGGTATGCAAAAGTTTCAAGATGCGGGCGCGAAGGTGTACGGCATCAGTACCGATAATGTTCCTTCCCTCAAAGAGTTCGTCGCGAAGTTGAGTTTACCCTTCCCCCTGCTCAGCGATTTTGTCGATCGTAAAGTAGCGCAGGAATATGGAATTTATATCCCCAAGGCAGCGATCGCCAACCGCGTGACGTTTGTGATCGATAAGGAAGGCAAAATCAATTTTATCGAGCAAGGCGGCGACGCCATGAAAATCATGGGCGCGGGCGATGCCTGCAGCAGGCTTGCACACAAAAAAGCGCAAGCACCATAAATTCGCGAGGCGGGAAGGAAGGCGCGGACGTTCCAACTCTGTTACCGTGGCGTCGTATTGCCGCCTTTCCATGCGCGGCTTCTCACCCACCGCGCCGCTCAGGGGGCAGACCATGACAAACCGTTTGCCGACATCCATGCTCGCACCGCGTAAAACCACACAGAAATTCAGGTCACCGCTGCGAGCCGACAAGAGTGCTGCGTCGAAGCTCCGCCTCCTATCGGCTCTTCAGCGTTATAGTTGACGGAAAGGACCCTCTTCTCATGCCCCCTTCCAATCGTCGCCAATGGTTCCGTCAGGGCAGCCTTCTATCGCTACTGGGCGCCGTCAGGGTAGGCAAGGCTGCGGCCGTTGCGCCGCTCGCGCCTTCTTCCGCCAAATCGTTTGAATCAGCGGGCGCAATTTATCGCGCCATCGGCGTCCGCCCGGTGGTCAACGCGCGCGGTACGTTCACCATCATCACCGGCTCGCAAACGCTTCCTTCCGTTAAGGAGGCCATGGATTCCGCCTCTCGCAGTTTCGTTCAAATGGACGAGCTCATGGAGGGCGTCGGCGCGCGCCTCGCCGAAATTACCGGCGCGCCTTGGGGCATCGTTACCGCCGGTTGCTGCGCCGCGCTTACCCATTGCACCGCAGCGTCCATCGCGGGCACCAACCCTGAGCGTATGCAGCGCTTGCCCGATCTCACAGGCATGAAGAATGAAGTGGTGATCCCCGAATATTCGCGCAACGTTTACGATCACGCCATCCGCATGGTGGGCGCCAAAATCGTCACCGTCAACACTGTGGCCGAACTCGAAAAAGCCTTCGACGAACGCACTGCCATGGCCTACATTCTTGCCGGGCCGGGCGACGAAGGGCCGCTCGGCACGCAAGTTGTTGCCGAAGTGGCCAAGCGCCACAACGTTCCCCTGGTTGTCGATGCCGCCGCCGAAATACTCACCATCCCCAATATCCATCTCAAGCGCGGCGCAACCGCCGTCGCCTATAGCGGCGGCAAATGCATTCGCGGTCCGCAAGCCGCCGGGCTGCTGCTCGGCGACAAGAATTTGCTGCAGGCCGCCTGGGCTAATAGCGCGCCGCATCATGCCTTCGGCCGCTCGCTCAAAGCCGGCAAGGAAGAGATCATGGGCATGCTCGCCGCCGTCGAAGCCTGGACCAAGCGCGATTACGACGGCGAAATGAAACTATGGGAAACATGGCTGGACGATATCGCCGCCGATGTCAAGCGCGTCTCAGGCGTGACCACGCGCATCGAGCCGCCCGAGGGTCTTTCGAACAAGACGCCGATTCTGCGCATTGAATGGGACGGCGCGGCGCTGGGCATCACCGGCGAAGAAGTGCGCAATCATCTGCTTGAAACTGAACCGCGCATCGTTCTGGGCAGCGCTCATGGCGCGCGGCCCGATCAAATGGCGAGCCTGGTTTCCATCACTCCTTACATGCTCATGCCGGGCGATGACAAAATCGTCGCCGACCGTCTTCATCAAGTCCTCTCCAAACCGCCGCGCCTTTCGGAGCCGATTGCGCCGCCCCAGGGCAATCTGGTCTCTGTCGCTGGGCAATGGCAGCTTGCCTTGCAGTTTGACCGTGGCGCAGCCACACACACCCTGGTATTCGAACAAAATGGCGCAGACCTCCTTGGCACGCACAACGGTGAGTTTGTCTCCGGCGATTTGCGGGGCAAGGTGCAGTCGAATCGCGTTAAGTTCCACAGCTCTCAGAAAATCGAAGGCCAGCGCCTCAACTACGAGTTCAGCGGAATTGTCGATGGCGATAAAATGAACGGCGAAGTCGGCTTGGGCGAATATGGCTCGGCGCGTTGGACTGCCGAGCGCCATCAATATCAAACCCCAGGCGGTGTAGTGCGTCCGGTGAAACGATCGTGAAGACTCAAAGGAGAAGCGTTGTCTAAATCAAACCGAAGAAGCTTTATTGCCAAAGGGGCTGCCGTTGCGGCAACCGCGAGTTCAGTTGCAGCCGATGCCGCGCCTAAGGCGCCCGCAAAGCGCGTGCTTTGGACAGATGGGAAGGTGCCTGAGAAACAACAGATGTTCAGCCCGGCGGTTGCCTATGGCAATTTGCTCTTTCTCTCCGGCATCGGCGCGCATTTCCCAGGCGACATCAAGGCGCACACCAAGCACGTGCTCGACGAGATTCAGAAAAAGCTTGAAGCGGCGGGCTCGTCGATGGACAAAGTTCTCAAGGCGCAGGTCTATCTTGCCGACATCAACGACTACGCGGCGATGAACGAAGTATTTCTCGGCCGCTTCGGCGCTGAGCCGCCCGTTCGCACCACGACCGCGGCCGCGGGGGTGCCCGGCAAATCGCTCGTCGAAATTGACGTCATCGCCTACATTTGATATGAGCATCTCCCCAACCCGGCGGCACTTCTTTGCTTGGAGTCAGAGTCTACTGGCGCTGGGCGCATCTGGCGGCGCCCCGAACGAACCTAACGTGGATTATTACGACAAGCTCGGTGTCACTAAGATCATTAACGCCGCCGGAACCTACACCGCGTTGACCGCTTCTATCATGCCGCCCTCTGTGCAAGCCGCCGTAGCGCAGGCGGCCAAGCATCCGGTGCGTCTGGCCGAATTGCAAAAAGCGGCCGGCGAATACTTGGCTAAACATCTGCGGTGTGAGGCGGCTCTCGTTACGGCGGGAGCCGCTTCCGGTCTTACTCTTGCCACTGCCGCCTGCATCACGCGCGGCAATCCCGCCGCTATTGAGAAGATCCCGACCGACATGGCGGGCTTGAAAAACGAAGTGATCGTTCAAAAAGGCCATCGCAACGATTACGATCATGCCTTGTTGAACTGCGGCATTCGCTTTGTCGAGGTCGAGACACTGGCCGAATATGAAAGAGCCTTTGGCGATAAAACGGTGATGGCGCACTTCTTCAATGCCGCAGAGGAAGGCGTCATAAGCCGTGAGCAGTGGATTCGCGTTGCCCACGACCATCAAATTCCCTGCTTGAACGACGCGGCCGCCGATGTGCCGCCAATTTCGAACCTCTGGAACTACACCAAAATGGGCTTCGATCTGGTAACATTTTCCGGCGGCAAAGGCATGCGCGGCCCTCAAAACGCGGGCCTGCTGCTCGGCCGCAAGGACTTGATTGACGCGGCGGTCGCCAATGCCATGCCCATTTCAGCCACCATCGGCCGGGGCATGAAAGTATCCAAGGAGCAGATCGTGGGCATGGTAGCGGCGGTCGATTGGTTCCTCAGTCAATCGGATGAAGGCATGGAAGCCGAATTCAGAACGCGCGCCGATAAGATCTCCGCTCATTTGAAAGGCATACCGGGGCTTCAATCGCGAATTGTCACTCCTCCCGTGGCGAATCGCGTGCCGCACCTGGTACTGACCTACGATCAGAGCCGCGTCAGGATCTCCGCATCCGCCGTAGCCGACGCCCTGCGCCACGGCACTCCTTGCATCGAGCTCAATCCCGCCACCGGCCATCAAAACTCGCACGGCGTCACAGGATCGGAAGACGCCATCGTGGTGGGCGTTTGGATGTTGCAGCCGGGCGAGGACATGGTTGTCGCCCGCCGCCTCCGCGAAGTGTTAAGCGGTAGCCAGCTATGAATCGCCGGGAATTTGTAGCCGCCGGAATCGGCGCCGCTTCTTACGCTAGGGTGAACGGCGCGAACGAACGAATCGGTCTGGCGCTGATTGGCGCGGGCCGCCGCGGCACCGAAGTCGCCAAGGCCTTTGCGGCCGATGAGCGTGTCGAGTTGCGCTCCATCTGCGACATCTACGATATGCACCGCCGGCGCGCCGCGCAGGCATTGGGCAAAGTGCCGGGGACTGCCGAGCATGAGGAAGCATTGGCGCAACCCGGCGTGGATGCGGTGCTTTTAGCCGTGCCCGACCACTTGCATTTGACCTTGGCCGAAGCCGCGCTCGCGGCGGACAAGCATCTCTACATTGAGAAGCCCACGGTACATCGCTGGAATGAGCGTCTCGCGTTACGGGCCGCTGTTGAGAAATCGGGCAAAGTTCTGCAGTGCGGCACGCAACAGCGCAGCGGCGCGCATTACCGGCGCGCCAAGGAAGAGATCTTCGGCGCAAAGAAGCTGGGCCAAGTGGTGTTTGCGCGCGCCGTGTGGAGCAACTTCCCCTGGCAGTGCCGGCACATTCAACCGCTGCCTAAGCCGGAGTCGCTCGATTGGAATCGCTTCCTGGGACCGGCTCGCAAGGTACCCTATGAAACGGCGCGCTATGACTCCTGGCGCTATTTCCCCGACTACGGCGGTGGCTTGCTGGCCGACATTCTCACCCATTGGGCCGACGTCGCGCAATGGATGATGGACGACGCCTCACCCGAAAGCGCCGTCGCCGCCGGAGGGATCTACGCGTTTCAAGACGGGCGCGAGAACCCCGATACCGTAAACGCCATCGTCAAATACAAGAATTGGAACCTGAGCTTTGAGTCGTCGGTATTGCCCATCAAGAACGACAATCCCTCTGTCTTCTTCGAAGGCGCCGAGGGTACGCTCGATCTGGCGCGCACCGGCTACACGTTCACGCCGAATAAGGGCGAGCCCTTGCATGTGGCGGCGGAAGGCTCGTTAGAGCGCGCGCATGCGGCGAACTTTGTCGATGCCATCGTGCGTGGAACCGCGGTGTCGGCAAATCTGGAAAGCGGCATCAATGCCATCCGCCCGGTGCAAATGGCGCTGAATTCGTATTGGAGCAAGACTCACGGCCGCACAACAGACGGCAGGCAATGATAGCCGCGATCACACCAAACCAGCGGGCTTCCTTTGTGCCGGTGAATGTCGCGGACTTCACCGACCAGGATCCAGTGATCGCCGCTTTCGACACGTTGGTGTAACGAGCAGGCAAAGGTGGCCACCACTCCCGCCAAAAGCGGGACCGCGTTCCAGCCCGCCGACCACTCGAGGCCGGCGAAACGGTCTTCCTCGTTGCGGTCGGCGAAGCGCGCAGCCAAATGCTGCTGCTGTTCGCTCAAGACGTTCACCGCGAATGCGTGCTCGGGCGCAAGGTCCAGCAGGAAGCGGGCACTACGGTCTAGGCAGACCAGGATGAGCGGCGGGTCGAGCGAAACCGAAGTGAACGAACTGACCGTCATGCCATAAGGCGCTTGATCCGGCAACAGACGCGTAACCACCGTCACGCCCGAGGCAAACAGGCCACAGGCCGCGCGAAAGTCGCTGGCCGATACGGGTCGTGTCTCGACTCTACTTCTCAAATTGGTGGAAGCGCCTTTCGAGATCGGCCTGCGCACGCGCCTTGTCGCTGCCGGCGAGAAAGTCCTCGCATGCTTTGCTGGTTAGACCGGTGGCGCACGCCTTCGCCGTTGAGCGGTAAGTGGCGTCGGTCCAAAAACTGGCGCCGCTCAGAAACGAGTATTCAAGGCTGTTGCGGACCATCTGCTTCAGGTCGGCGTAAGCCAAGCCGTAAGTCAGAACGGCGCGTTGATATTCCAGCGTGAGGTGGCTGCGGTTCACGCCCTCGTCGTCAGTCGAGATCACGACGGGAACTCCGTACTTGCGGAAGACGGGAAAGGGGTGATCGTTGCCCTTCACGCCGAGGATGACGTCGTTGCTTGTGAGGTTGACTTCAACTGCAATATGCTTGCTGCGTAGTTGGTTCAGCAAGCCCACCGCATCATTCTCGTACATGATGTCGACCCCATGGCCGATTCTTTCGGCATGGCCGAGATCGACCGCTTCGCGAATATGAAAGCGCAGTCCTTCCGGCGGCACCAGTCCCGGCGCCAACTCGCCGGCATGCAGCGTGATGTGGACATTGGGGTAGAGGCGCTTCGCGAAATCCACCATCTGCATATGCAAGTGGTAATTGCGCATGGAGTTGATTCCGTCTTCCGGCTGGACGAAGTTAATGGCTACGACGCGAGGGTCGATGGATGCGATTTGAAAGCCGGCTAGCACTTGCGCGAAGACCTGTTCTTTGGGAAACTCGCGCAGCACTTGGTAGATATATCGGATCGTTACATGGCACGGCGCGGAGCCGGGGTCGGTATCGCAATGCAGAAGAGAGCGGCTGGTGTTTTCCGCATCGTCGACCTTAGTCTTGAGCGCGGCCACGAGATCCGGCAAGCCGGCGGCGCGCAGTTTGGCGGCGGTTTCCTCAAAGTTGCCGTCGAAGCCGGCCTTTGCGCCCAACGCGGAAATAGGACCGTTGCCGGCCAGGGCCATGAGCTCGAGATAGGATTCGTTCTGGTCGGCGGCACGGCGCGCCAGTTCGGCGACAAAAATGGCCGTAGCCGGCGAGGTGGCCGGAGAAAAGAGGTTGAAGGTGTTGAAGAAGTGGTCGTGAGCAGACTCGCGGCCGGGGACAAAGCCGCGCATCGAGAACGCGTCGATCAGCGCGTTGAACGTCTGGTTGTCGTTGTTGGCGGTAGCGGCATCCACCTGATCGGGCAGCCGACACAATCCCGCCTTAGCCGGGCGCACGACCGCCAGGCTGCCTTTGTCCACGCATAAGCCGTTATCGGCGGCGGCCTTAACGATGCTCTCGGCATAGGCTGCGCCCGAGAGGTGATTGTGCAGATCGCCGCCCTTTGGCATGCGCAGCAGGAAGGCGTACAACTCGGGTGGACTCTTGCGAAGCTGGTTGAGACGCTGCTCCATGGAAAGGCGCGGAGCCGCTTGCAACGAAACAGCTAGCAAAATGGCAAGGACTAGCGGCATAGGCGCGCCTCAATGTAGCCGGATGGTTCGTCCACCGGCTGGAAGATCTGATTTGGGTTGTCCAATCCAAAGCGGGAAAGATCAACCAATAGGCAGTGTTTGTTCGGCATGACAAGGTGGATCTCAGCGACGCAATCGAATTGTTGGATCACCGCGTCTGCCATATCATACAAGGTCTGTTGAACCGAGAAGCTTTTGTTGGCGGCGAACGCCGCAAGCAGAAGACTACGGATACCCGCATGCGTTTTGTCGAAATCGTTTTCGGCGGCATAAATCCATTCCGCGCGCAGGACGGTGCCCAGCAGCCGGTCGTTCGTTTCGGCCAGAGTCGTGTATTCGTCTTTCAGGAATCCGGCGAAAGCAGAGTTTGCGGTCTTTAGAATTTGCAGGCCCTGAATTCCCGACCGAAAGGTCTCACTGGAACGTGTAGCCGTGAGGGATACAGTACGGCGCTCCAAGCCCGCTTGGATGAACGCGGCCGGGTTCTCTCCAATACGCGCCCACGGAACTTCCTCGATTTCAATTCGCGCCTGTCTCAGGTGCGGCACGCCAGCGAGGAAATGGCGGCCAAGATCGCGTGCGAAGCCTTCGATGGTGGTGATGGGCTTCTGACGAGCTAGTGCGTAAACCGTGTTTTTCATCGTGTCCGTTGGCAATACGATGCTGTTGTCCGCCTTCGTGTAAGCATCCGTAAAGGCGCCCTCGAAAAAGATATCCACCGATAGTTCCTTCACCTGATGGCTTTGAACAAAAGTCAGCCGGACGTTCGTTTTGCCATAGGTATCGAAGACAATATTAGGCATAAGTTAGCTCCCTCGATAAGTGGTGTATCCGAATGGGCTGATTAACAGGGGAATGTGATAGTGCGGAACGCCATCACTTGCCCTGAACGATATCGAAACTTCAGGGTACAAGCCGTTGGGGAAGTAGGCTGCGAAGTCGAACACAATTCGATAAACGCCAGGATTATGCGCCTGGCCGTCCGGCAGAAGATTTTGGCAGCGGCCGTCGGCATCGGTAACATTGGAGGAGAGTAGGCGATGGACGGCATAGAGCCGGACCGGAACTCCCGGCGCCGGTTTGCCTTGGGAAGTGTCGAGAATATGAGTGGAAAGCCTTGTCATAGAAGCAACTTCTCCAGACGAAGGAGGGTAATTTTGTTTTGTTCGACAGCGGCAATGCGGATTTCGTCAGCGGGCAAGTTTGGAAGTCGCGATTCCAAAAGGCCCAGCATTTCCGCAGCCGATTTGCCAGTGGCGCAAACGATGAAGATCCACCCAAACTTATCGAAATAGACCCGATTCATATGCGCCAATCTAGCGGCGACATCGGCGGCGGCGGAACTCATCCCGCTTTGCTCCTGCGCCGACCACTGACTGACTCTGCCGGTTTCGCCTATTTTCGGATGCCTCGAAAACGCCTCCAACCAATCGGTCGAATCGAGTTGTAACCAAGTCTCAGTCGCCGCCTTCATTAGGTTGGCTAGGTTATGGAACGGGCGCGCGGCTAGTATTCGCGCTACCCAGTTACGAGACCCGCAACAATCGAGAAGCTTCTGCGTAATTAGCATTTCGTCGCCTTGGTCGAGTTCGGCAATCGTCACAGCAAACTTCCTAAGAATTCAGTCAATAGGTTCTGCGTAACAAGCGAGCGGTATTTGGCAGTGGAACGGATGTCGTCTATGGGCTGGATCTCCTGGGCGATGAGATCGCGGGCGTGAGCGATGAGGGTGCTAGTGAGGGTTTGCCCAGAGAGCGCCTCCTCCACCTTCCGGCAACGAAGAGGAACCGGTGCCACGCTGCCGAGCGCGATCCGAATGTGCTTGATGAAAGACGAATTCACCTCAGCCACCGCATTGAAACATACTTTGGAAATGGCTTGAGCTTTGCGGGCGCCTACTTTGCGGGCGTATTGACTGAGCTCTCGCTGGTGGCGGGGCAAATGGATTTTCACCAGCAGCTCTTCAGGGCGCGATTGCATGAGCTTATAGCCAGTGTGGAATTCACCGTAGCGGATTCGCCGCGAGCCGCTCGTCGAGATGAGTTCAAGTTCGGCGTCGTAAACAAGAAGAGCCGGCGGAGAGTCGGCCGCGGGAGACGCGTTGACGATGTTGCCGCCCAGGGTACCGCGATTCTGATTGGCCGCGCCGCCGGTCCAACTTGCCGCGCGGCAAAGCAAGGGGAATTCGCTTTCGAGGAGAGAGTGCCGCTGAATGGCGGAATAAGTGACGGCAGCACCTAACGTAATGGCATTGGGCGAGAGTGTTATGGCAGTGAGCTCCGGCAGCTTTGTAATGCCGACCAGCTTGCGATAGGCCAAGCGCCCGGCATTAAAAAGCACCATCAGATCGGTTCCGCCCGCGATGGGACGCCACCCTGCCGCCAGCAAGCGGAGAGCTTCCGCCAAATCGGCGGCAACGACAAGATCGAAATCGGCCAAATGCGATCTCATGAACTCTGGCGGCTGACCTTTACGACGGCATCGAAAATCTTCTGATATCCCGTGCAACGGCAAATATTCCCGGCCAGCCCCTCGCGAATCTGTTCCAAACTGGGCTTGGCATTACGAGCTAGCAGAGCAAATGAGGCCATTACCATGCCAGGAGTGCAAATGCCGCACTGCGCCGCGCCGGTTTCGGCAAACGCTTGTTGGATAGCTCCAAGCCCTGAATCTTCTATAGTGACGAGCTGCGCGCCGTCAGCCTGCTTGGCGGGAATCAGACAACTATTGACAAGTTCTCCGTCGAGGATCACCGAGCATGCGCCGCATTCACCTTCGCCGCACCCTTCTTTGGTCCCGGTGAGACGGAGATCTTCGCGCAAGACATCGAGCAGTCGTTTCATGGCCGGCACGGTGAGAGTGTGAGCCGCGCCGTTGACCGTGAGTGCGATTTGCGCATTCGCCATTACGCCACGCGCCTTTCGGAACTCTCACCGATAGCAAGCAAAACGTCCTCCGCCAAAAGCGGCACATGGTCAAACGGAATACCGAGAGCATCCTCCAACGCGTTGAGAATGGCGGGGGCGGGGCCGTCCATGGGCAATTCGCCGATCCCTTTGGCACCCATGGCGCCGTGTTCATAGGGAACCTCTTCGAAGAGGACCTCGATGTGCGGCACGTCCACGGACGTGGGAACGATGTAGTTGGTCATTTGGTTGTTGACCATGGCGCCATCGCGGAAAAGCACTTTTTCGTAGATTGCAAAGCCTATGCCTTGCAGAACTCCGCCTTCAATCTGGCCGGCGGCGAGCACCGGATGGAGAACCCGGCCTACTTCCTGCAGAGCCGTGAAGCGATCAACCTGAATTTCACCGGTCAGCGTATCTACTGAAACTTCGGCGACATAGACAGCCCACGAATAAGCGCCATACGCGTCACCGCGATATTTTTGATCGTCCCAAAAGATACCTTCAGGCTCCTGGAATTGCGCCGAAACGGCGAGCGGGCCGCAAGCGGCGAGTGCCTCGGCGAATTGCTCCGGCGTGTATTCCGCGGGAAGCCGGAGCTTTTGCCTTAGATCGAGCGCCGCTGTTTCCACCAACTTGCCGACGATCATAGTGGTGCGGGAAGCGACGGTGGGCCCGGTGTTTGGGGCGCGCGAGGTATCGGGGCGCGGAATATCCACCCACTCATACGGAATGCCCAGAGTCTCGGCGGCCACTTGGGTAAGTACGGTGTTGGTTCCCTGCCCCATTTCGGTCATGGAGCTCAGAATTTCGACTCGGCCCGCGGCGGTGGTTTGCAGGGTTACCACCGAGTGAAGGTAGCGTTCGCCCGATCCCGTGAATCCCGCGCCGTGGAAAAACGTGGCGAAACCGATACCCTTCTTAACGACCGAGCTTTCGTTCGCCAAACGGAACTTCGCCTTTTTTTCAAGGTAGCCGGCGTGTGTCAAAGCGCGCTTTTGAAGACCAGGCAAATCGAGAGGCTGACGAACGGTCTGGCTAGTGCCCGTGAGATCGCCAGTGCGCAGGAAATTACGTTGCCGGAACTCTTCCGGAGCCAGATGCAAAGCGCGCGCGATCTTATCGATGTGGCGTTCTAGAGCAAAGATACTTTGCGGCGCGCCGAAGCCGCGAAAAGCACCGTGAGGCGGCGAACTAGTGGCCACGGCGGTACTGCGCACGCGTACGTTCGGGCAACGGTATGGGCCGGGGGCATGGATGGTGCCGCGCGAAAGGACGACGGCCGATAGTGTGGCGTAAGCGCCGCCGTCGATGACGAACTCGATATCCA
>Ga0075021_10000571_pt1 | contig 19244 bp, 15 predicted proteins | sample ColStrG_CSR_2012_FD_72749 | JGI IMG/M metagenome (GOLD analysis project Ga0075021, IMG submission 72749) | Freshwater sediment microbial communities in response to fracking from Pennsylvania, USA - Cold Stream Run_MetaG_CSR_2012 | ecosystem: Environmental > Aquatic > Freshwater > Creek >...
CAGCCTCGCAATACCAGTGCAGGTCGCTACCGCACACGCCGATGGCCTTTACGTTGATCAGGACCTCGCCGGGTTTTGGCTGTGGGATGGGTTCATCGTGCACGCGCAAGTCGCGGGCAGCGTGGAGACGGATGGCCTTCATTGAAGGCTAGTGTAAACGCCGCGGGCGCAATGTAAAGCCAATACACCCTAAGAGCGATGTCAATAACAGCCGTAGCGCAACAGCCGTAAACGCAGTGGGCGCAAATGTCACGCCACCCGGGGCGGCTGGTTGACACCCCGTGGCAGGATTATCGCGGTTGGCGCGAATCCGCACTTCAGCCTTTCGGCCTGTGTTGCCCAACTCCCAGGCACGCCTATCCGGCCGGCGGGAAACGTTCACGGCCGGGTGAGAGCGGCCGGGTGAGAGCGGCCAGGTGAGAGCGGCCAGGTGAGAGCGGCACGCATCGGCGCAGCACGCGTCAGCGCAGCGCTGACGCTATTTGCTCACGAGCACTTTTTTTAGCTCTACCAGTAGCAACTCGCCCGTTTTCTGACCGGCGTGTTGCTTGACCAAGCCCTCTTTGGCGGCGCAATACACATGCACAAGCGTGTGATCGCGAGCGCCGGTCGTGCCCTCGTTTTCTATACACGCTGGTTGACACTGGGCCGCGACAAAGACTGAGTTCATGTTCATTGCGCCGCCGTGGATGATGGCCCGGACGGTGGGTAAGGGGGTGGATTCAGCGTCATCACCGACGAGCAATTGCCCGCGTGCTTCGAGCACCAGGGCACATTCGCGCAAGGCCCGCTCGAGTGGGAGACTCGTCACCACATCGCCTTGGAACTCGTTGAGCCCTAGTCGTTTGGCCGCCCAGGCAGCCCCGGCGGCGGCAGCGTTACCGCTATGCGCCCCACCGATTGCCCCGCCAATCAGACCTGCTCCGCTCCAGGGCAACGAGCCAAGCGCACCGCCTACAGCGCCCGCCAGCGCACCATATCTGTCGTTTGTTGACTTGGCAAACTTCGCAATTTCGCGCGTCAGGATTTCATCGGGAGTGTTACTCATGGTCGATTTCAATCTCCGCCACTAAATTCAGATGTTCAGGTGAAACTGTCTTAGAACTTTGGAATGAATGTTTGACAGACCCGTTCGACAGCGCCAGCCGTAGCCGGATATACAGCGACTGTGTCTGCTTTGTCAGGCTCGACGGCAAATAGCCAGCCGGAAGACGGGCCAGCAGAAAACAAGAACCCGACATCCGCCCTGAGGTTGGCCTGCTCGGCAGCCAGACCTGGATCCTCGGCCCGCATACTCAGGACGCTGCCGCGCATCGTGGCTGCGCGTGTTTGCTGCACGATACGCCGGGCCAATTCTGGATCGACGTTCGCCTGTCTGAGTACCGTTTCCGCCCGGCCGTCTGCCTCGGGGGATGGAGCGGCATTTAGCGCATCGAGCAGGGTCACTGGGGTCAGTGTGATGGGTTCTGCGGGAGTATCGCTCTGGGCTTGGATGAAGTCCGCGATCCGCGTGACACATCCGGCCCAATGCTCGACCACATCCAGCGTGATCGTGACCGCATTGATGACTTGGCTGCTGACCGCCAGGCCAGGTGAGACAAAAACCGTTTGCGCGTCTGTTTGGCCGGCGTGCACGCGCGTGCAACGGATGGTCGCAATTGCCTGTAGCACTCCGAGCAGCATGCGTTTGAAAGGCGGTTCAGTTGAACGCAGGTTCGCCGCTGCGTCGTAGCGAATCAGCCCCCGCGCGAGAAGCGAATGGCTGGCCGCGGTCAAGCGGCTGGTGCGGTCGTGATCTGGGAGTGCGCCAAGTGTCGATGTCATGAACCCGAGCGCAGCTTCTGTTCCACCGACTGTGCCGAGTGCAAATGCGAATTCTTCGATTGACAATGTGTAGTTGTGCATGATCGTTGGGGTTTGATGTCAGGTTTGTCAAGCCAAAGTTTAGCCGAATACTGGACCGAGCGCATGCGCAGCGCCGCCAAAGAAATCAGTGACAGGCTTCGCCACAGTGTGATCCAGAAAATTGACTGTCGCAGTGGCTGCGCCGGCCACGGGTTGGGCAATGTTGCGATCGGTCCAGGTGATGGCCGCGTCGCGCCAGCCCGAGTTGACAATCGTATCCGACACCCAACTCCCGGCCTTATCCCCCAGATAGCTGCCGCCCAGGCCGCCGATGGCGCCACCCAGCAGCCCGCCGATGGCGGTGCCAACCACGGGACAAATAAATGTGCCGATGGCTGCGCCAGCGTAGACACCCCCTTCCGCACCCAACACCCCACCGGCGAGTCCGGTACCAACCGGCACCAGCGCGAGGCCGGCATCGACGGTCATGGCTGAGGCTTGTTTTGTGCCGCTGCCATACCCTTGATACGCTTGCCAGTGCTGAACCCAGGTGTCGCCCACCGCGATCACGGCCTGTGCCACGGCCAGCCCTTTGGTGATCTTATCGATCTTGCTCAAATTGCCTGCCATATGCGAGGCTAGGTTCGAGGCTTTGATATGGCTAAGCGTCTCGGTCAGCCCAGCTTCTGAGCGGAGAAACTGGGCGAGTCCGAGTTTTTTTGCCCACTCGGGCGCATGGATCAAAAGCTGACCGGCATAAGATGCGCCCGCCTGTATCCCAAAAGCGAGTGCCGTGGACGCGAGGAGTGGCGACAGGCTACGAACTTCGGCCAGGACGTTGACGATTTCCTTTAGATCATGCGTGATGGAGGTCCCATCCGCTGTGCCCAGATCTGCCAATGGTGTTGCCACCGGTGCTGGCGCCGCACCTCCTGGAGAAGCGAGCGTCGCGGCCTGCCCATCGGGCGCGCCGTCGGCGTGCAGCACCGCTGCTGCGGCGTCTTCAGCCACTTTGACCTCGCGGCTGATTTGGATGGTCACGCGCTGTGCATCGGCCAATGCACGTGTCAGGCGCGTCAGGCTGGGGAGCACTGCCCCGTTCATCTCGGCGAAAAAGGCGTTGGCGCCCTGTCCAACCCAATCGCCGCCCTCGAGTAAGTTCATGATGGCGCGCATGTCAGCCAGCATTTGCTGGGTTGATTCGGCTTCGGAGGCAAAGCGCTGGGCGATCTGAGCAAGTTGACCGTAGTCGGCCCGGGTTTTTGAAGTAGCCATGGCGATGTAGGGTGATGTGTAGGGTGATTGACGTTATGTTTTGAACTGCGAAGTTGCGTAGAAGTTGCTAAAAGAGAATAACAGAAAATGGTCCCGGTGGCTCGGGAACTTTTCCCGATTGACCGGGAATAGTGTCCTGGTCCGACCGGGATAAGCGCTCAGTCGGGCCTTTTCCACGACATAATGATCGATTTTGGGCCCATAGATACAGCGCCAACGGCATTATGTCCCAAACCCGGGCTAATTTGCCCAGTGGCGCAACGCAACATAACAGCACGCACTTAGAAATCGGCGGGCCGTTTGGCCACAGGTAAAGCCGTGGCCGAGCTTGATCGACGCATATCGACCCGTTATCGCCCTGTGATCGCCTTCAGCCCCGCTTCAAACGGCGGATGCACGATCCCGCGCTCAGTGATAAAGGCGGTCACGTAGCGCTGGGGTGTCACATCAAAGGCTGGGTTGTAGATGGCCACCCCTTCCGGTGTGGTGCGCCGGCCAAAGCCGTGACTCACCTCCTCGGGTTTGCGCTCCTCGATGGGGATCAAGTTGCCCGAGGATAGGCTCATGTCCACCGACGACAGCGGCGCAGCCACGTAAAACGGCACGCCAAACTCCTTGGCGAGGATCGCAACACCCAGCGTGCCAATCTTGTTGGCAAAGTCGCCATTGGCTGCCACCCGGTCGGTGCCAACGATCACGCCCTGCACGCGGCCTTGCGCCATCACCGTGGCAGCCATATTGTCGGTAATCACCGTGACCGGCACACCCACTTGCTGGAGTTCCCAGGCCGTGAGCCGCGCCCCTTGCAAGAGCGGCCGGGTCTCATCGGCATAGACGGCGATCTTTTTGCCCTGCGCAAAGGCGGTGTAAATCGGGGCGGTGGCTGTGCCCCACTGCGCCGTCGCCAGCCCACCCGCGTTACAGTGCGTCAGCCAAGTGTCCCCGTCGTGGATCAACGCATTGCCAAACTGGCCGATGGCCTGGCATACGGCATTGTCTTCGGCGACCATCGCAGTGGCCTCACGCAGCAACGCTGTCTTGAGTTCGTCCACATCGGCATTGGGATGCCCAGCCACCAAAGACTGCATCCGGCGGGTGGCCCAGGATAGGTTGACCGCGGTCGGGCGAGCCGTATTTAGATAGTCGGCCGCGCGGTCGACTGCGCCGAGAAATTCGTCACGGCAGGTCGGCAGCGAGTCACGCACCGCCAGCAAAACCCCCATCGCGGCGGCAATCCCGATGGCTGGGGCGCCACGGACGCGCAGCATCCGGATAGCCTCCCACATCGTCTCGGCGTCACGCACATCGATGTAGCGCACCTCGACTGGCAATAGCGTCTGGTCGATCAGGCGGGCTGCACCGTCCAAGCCGCCCACCCATTCGATGGTTTTCACGGGGATCATAGGCCGTCATTGTCCCGCATTGCCTGTGCACTTGGCAAGGCAGTCAGACTACGGTCCCAATCGCGCCGTCACATCGCGCATGATCGAGCCATCGGCATTCAGGATGCGGGCTTTGAATTGCCAGTCGCCGTCATTCTGGTCGACCTTGATGAGCAGCGCGTTCAACCCCTTCTTGAGCTGAATCGCGGGCAGGTCGATATCGCGCGTGTCGTCGGGCATATAGCGGCTGATCTTGTGCCGCCAGATTTCCTTCCCGTTCAGCCAGGCGGCGATGCCGTCGTCGCTGTTCATGCCCAGCAGGCCTTTGCGCTCCTGGGGTGAATCAATCCACACGAACGCATAGGCCATGGTCTTGTAGACCGGCGTGATATATCGCAGGAAGTTGACATTGCGTGTCGCGCTCCGAATAGGCCAAGCGAGGGGGTCATCGGGTTTTGGAATGTAATTTGCCTCACCACCCGGCAGCATATTGTCTGCAAGCGCCCGGTAGGGGTAGCCGCCCATCAGCCACCAGGCGCGGATATAGCCATCGCTGTTTGGCGTAAACACCTTTACCCGCGCGGCGCGGGTCGTGCCGCTGGAGGCGGTCGCGCTAAAGATGGCTTCGACATACCCATCGTCACCCAGATCGCCGGGCATGGTAAACGCCGATGTGCTGCCAAGCGTATCGGTGATCACGGTCGCCTGGCGGCCTGTGTGGCGCGTGATGTGCCAGCTGGCGCTACTCGCACCGGTCGCCTCGCCCACCAGTTTCACCCGTGTGCCCCCAAGCACCGTATCACCGTCGAACGGAGCCACGATGCGGGCCGACAGCGCTTGGGCTGCTTTTGCGGGCAAGGCCGTCGTGGTGGTCAAACTGCCTAACGGTGCGCCGTCCTGCACGATGCGCCGGAGCCCGCCCGAATAGATCGAGAGCGTATAGAGCGCACCGTCTGGGCCAAATTTCATCGCCACCAGTTCACCGGCGCCAGTGGCAAACGCCTCAACGGACGTGACATGCCCGTCTGGGCCAAGCTGGGCGCGCTTGATGAACTGTTGCGAATAGTCACCGAAGAGGAACCCACCGGCCTGGTGAGCGGGGAAGTTGGGGCCGGTGATAAAGTCGCCCGCCACCACCGCCGCGTTGTTGCCTGAGTGCGGATAGATCATCTCCTTCTTTTGGGTCTTGGCATAGGTCAGACCAGCGCATTCCTGGGCACTGGCAAACTCTTTCACCAGCGTCTCACCTTCCAAGCACGGCCAGCCAAAGTCCGCACCGGATGTTGCGATCATCAGCGACTCGAATGAGTTCCAGCCGACATCCGCGACGTAGGGCAGGCCAGTAAGCGGGCTGACGGCAAACCGGAAAGGGTTGCGAAAGCCGTAAGCCCAAATGCGTGACCGGGCGCTCATTGGATTGGCCGGATCAAAGAACGGGTTCCCTTTCAAACCCTCACCCGTGCGCGGATCGATGCGCAGGAGCTTGCCTTGCACGTTGTCGAGCCGTTGGGCACGTAACGAGAGTTGATCAGGCATGGCCGACAGCGACCCATCCCCGAGCGACACAAACAGCGCGCCGTCGGGTGCAAACGCCAGCGTGCCCACCGAATGATTCTGTTTGTCGTTCATGTGATCGCCCAGCAGCACCAGGCTGCTGTTCGGCCGCACGACATCGCCCTCGACGGTGTAACGCACCAGCCGGCTGCGGCGAGGCTCGTCCACGTTGTGGGCTTGGCCGGGCGCATCCCAGGCATACAGCAGATACAGATAGCCGTTGTGCATGAAGTCCGGGTCGATTGCCATACCGATCAGGCCCCGGTCCACAAAGCTGTCCACTTCGTCGCGAATGTCGATCAGCGGCCGGGTGTTGAGATACCCTTGGCCTGGCTTCCAGACCTTGACCCGCCCCGCCTTTTCGGCGATGAAAATCCGGCCATCTGGTACAAACGAAAACGTCGTCGGCAAATCCAGGTTGTCCGTGACCGTCTCCATGTGGAAACCACTGGGCAGCGCTGACTGCGCCGCTGGCAGGCCGTGGGCGGGCGTAGGCACCACCAAGGATAATGCGACGGTGAACACCAGACCCAGCATAGCAAGCGTGACGATGCGCTTTCTCATAATCTCTCCAATACTCCGCGCAGACGAGTGTAACGGGTGCGCCAATACCATAGGCATTAGGCACATCAGGTGTGACCGATCGCGATCGTGACGGTATCGCTCGACCATGGGCTGCCATCCGCTTTGCGCGCACTCAGGCGCTGACCGCTTGCATCGTACCAACCCAGGCTCACATACCGGGCCTCGGGCGCGAGTGCAATTTGGCGCACATCGCGCACGCGCTCGCCTGTGTCCCAAAGGCCCGTCGGATATTGACCCGCAAATGGCTGGTCATCTTTCTGGTTGATCTGCTGGCCACTTGAATCCAGCACGTGCAAGAATAAGGTGTAATCCTGCTCAGGCTTGTTCACGGTCACCCAGTCGAACTGAACATGACCGGCATCTGTCCGGACAGCCACAAGCCGGATGGCGCCCCCAAATGTGGCGATCGTGGACGCGCGGGTGGTGGCCGCCACATCTCCGTTGGTCAGCGCCTGTATGGGCGCTTCGATCTTAACCTGTCCAAGTTGCAAAGCGGTGTCGGGCATACCGTCGATTGGGAGCAGATGCGGCGCGGGGTACTGGGCAAAGAGGCTAAGCTGGATGCGCGCTGGACCGCGAAAGGCGGTGGCTGCAATCGGCAACGCATACTCGTCTTGGAAATAGGTGTCCGCTTGCCAGCGCTGAGTTGCAAAACGGCCATTAAACGGGATATACAGTTTGCGGCCGATCAATTCGCCGCTTGCGTCCAGCGCCTCGATCAACACCCGGTAACTTTGATTGATCGGCCGTGCCGCTCCCCAATATAGCGTCAGGGCGAGTGACTCGCCGGCCGGGATGCGCTTCGAGCCAAGATGGGCACTCATAAGCCGGATGTCCCCTGCAAATGTCGCGCTGGGTGTAGCGCTGGGCAGGTGATACTGTGCGGCGAGCGCCTCCCCGCTCAGCAGCTGCGGTGTGGCAAACGCGGGCAGGATCAGGGTAAACGGCGTGGCCAAGCTGAGCACGGCCAGGCCGGCTAGTGTCCCGGCACCCAGCGGCCGGACAAACCGTTTGGGCAGGAGTGCCGTCCAACCCAGCACCACCAGCACGGCCACGGGTGCGATGGCCGGGAAGATCAAGCGGCTGTTCTCGGTCGCGACGTAATTCCTAAGCCATGTGACAAATAGCGCCAGCACGGCCAGCTCAGCCACGATGAGCGCGAGTAACCCCCGGCGGTTGTTGAGCCCCGGCCAGTCGCGTAGCGCACTCACGACGCAGCCTAGGACGGCCAGTCCAAGCCCGGCAGCGAAGATGACATTGATCCAATCCGGATACTCGAGCTTGACGCCCAAGCTGCCCCAATAGGTCGTGAACCAAAGCGGAATGGTCGCGGCGATCTGCGCCACGTCGAGCGGCGGCTGGCGGAACAGCGTCAGGTTGGCCGCTTGCACTTGAGCCCAGGCGAGCGGGTTGCCATAGCGGACGGTGTTGTAGCCGAAATACCACCCGGCCGTCAGTGCGAAACCGAGCCCCAGGGCGAGCGCTCGCTTAAACAGATGCGCCCAATCATGTCTACCGGAGCGGGCAGGCCCACTGAACGGCCATCCCGAGCCAAGGCCCTGCGGTGCTAACAGCGCGACCAGCGCAGGCGCAAACAGCGCCAGCCCCTGCAGCTTGCACAGCACAGCCAGCCCAATCAATCCCCCGAGCATCGCAAATTGGGCCTGTGGAGGGTGTAGCAGGGTCCCAAGCGTCAAACGCGACACAGACCGCGGCGCGCCCAGGGCATCACTGCGGTCCAGGGCCACGCCTCTGGCAAGCATCCGGCACAGCCACCACAACGCCACGGTCGCCGCCAGTGAAATGGCAATATCGTTACTGACGATGCTGCTGACATGGATGAATTTGGGGTTGAATGCCACCAGCGCCGCCGCCAGCAGCGCTGGGCCGCTGGGCGTGCCTGGGTCAGGTGTGAAGATGGTGCGCGCAATCAAATACACAAACACCACGGTCAAAGCCCCCAGCAGCGTCGAAACCAGGCGGGCAGTATGCACAGCCCAAGCGTCCTCGCTCCAGGGCCAGCGTTCGCCCTCGGTGCGCAAGTGCTGGCCGCGCACGCCGGTAAAGTCAGCGTTCAAGTCTTTATCAAACCAGTCGGTGTTAAGTTTGGTCAGCGCGTCCAGACCCGTCCGGTCGAAGGGCGCGATGGCAAGCGCCTCCAGCGCGTAATACAGCGGCGGCTGGACCGCCTCATGGGCCGGCAATACACCGTTTAAGTCAGGTAAGCGCTGTGCGCGAGCCAGATAGTCGGCCACCAGAAAATGCGACGATTCATCCGGCCCCTCGAAGATGGGCAGGGCGATGTTGTAGACAAGGCACAGCACCGTGAATGTCATCACGATCCACGCCAGATACGCAGTTGGGGACAGGCTAAGGCTGGAGCGCTTCATCCGATAGTCCGTTGCGATGCTCGTCAGCAAATTCGTCACGCCGGTCGCCACGTCATGCGTCACGGCGTTCGTCACGCCGTCCGTCACGGCGTTCGTCACGGCGTTCGAGCGAAACGGGCGAGGTCGTGTTTGGCAGTGTCTGGTCCACAGCGCGCTACGTCCAACGTTGTCCGATGCGCCAACGGTTCCCATCGGGGTCGGTCAATCTGATTTCGCGGGCCCAAGGTTGATCTTCGATGGGAACGCCGAACTCAGTAGCGATTTGGTCGACGTTGTTTGCGTAAAAATAGAGAAGTGTGTTGGGGCGAGCATCGCCCATGTGCTCAGACAGATGCAGCTTGATGGACTCGCGTCGTAGGAACAGATACAGCGGCAGATTTGGCGCAAAGCGGTGTTCGCCTTCGACGACAAACCCCAGGCGGGCATACCATTTTGCGGTGGCATAACCGTCTTTGACGTGAAGTATGGGCACGAGTTCTTCCTGCATGCGGATATTTAATCACAGCGGGGCACCTGCGCTTACGATGATGCACATGCGGAGAGGATGCCAGAGCAGATTCCGGGCGGGCGGATGCGGGAGGAGACGCGCATTTGACACATGCTCAGCCAGTTGGGGTGTGTGCAACACGACCTCCAGCCAACGCCTATGGTCAGCGGATTTTGTGCCTACACAGGCGCGGCTGATGCCAGGGTTCAGTTGGCGCATCAGCGATCGCTTACTGCGTCAGCCATCGGAACAAATTCGTCGCGAAGATACGGTTGTCGAATTGATCGATATCGGTGCCAGGGCCTGGGCCGTTATGAAAGGTATTGCGATCGCAGGTGCCGGCCAGCCGGCCACCATTATTATTCACCCGGACCCATACACACGCGACCACATCACCCGACTTGATCTGGGAGAGTTGCTCCGGCTTTACCGCACAGCCCACCCGTTCCAGCGGCGAGCACTTCGCGATGACTTGATTCGCGGTCAGGGTGCTCGCGCTAATCAAGAACTGGCTGCTGCCTTCGGTCGCGAAGGCGTGCACACCTTGCATGACGGGATGGGTGGTCACAATGTCGGTAATCGTAGTCGCCGGTTGCAGGTTGTCGGGGAAGACCTCGACGCCAAACTGTTTGAGAAAGCTGTTGTCGCTGGCCCAGTTGTCCGGCCCATACTGAAAGTCGGCGTAGGTCAAAATGTTGCCACCGGACGCATAGTAGCGCGTCAGCGTCTGCACTTCGCCAGCCGCGAGCACCCGGTCATTACTGCCCAGCACCACCAACACATACGGGGACAGCAGGCCAGGCGTGATCGCGCTGCTAGGGGTCAAGATGAACTCATCCACGGCCAGACTCAACTGACCCTCAAGCACTTCTTTGCGCAGCCGGGTAAAGCTTTCGGGCTTTTTGCCATCGTCCAGCACGCGTGAATGGGGATAGCCGCTATCGGGCACGAAGTCACCATTGATAAATAAGACGCGCTTCACATCGGCCTTTTTGATCGCTGGCAAAAAAGCCACCCCCGTCTGCGTTGGGACAGCCGGCGGGCTCAGCGTAGTTCGGGGTGTTGGCTGCACGGTGCGCGGAGACTCGGGCACGCTGCCGGTTGGACCAGGAGGGGCAGCTTCAGGCGTGGGTGAAGGTGATGCACCGCACGCCACCAATACAAAACACAGGAGCGCAAGCGGCGCCAAGGACACCGAGGGCACGAGTCGTCTGATGGGATTCATCCAGCACATGATATGTCGAGCCGGGCAACCAACAAAAAAGCCCTTCATTCAGAAACGAATGAAGGGCTTAGGCGAAACGCTCGCCAGCTATTCTTCGCGGAGCACGTAACCCACGCTCCGCACGGTGTGGATCAGGCGTGACTCGCCGCTCGCTTCGGTCTTCTGACGCAAGTAACGGATATACACCTCAAGCACGTTGCTCTCGCCGCCAAAGTCATAGCCCCACACGCGGTCGAGAATCTGTTCGCGTGTCAGCACCTGCCGTGGGTTGCGCATGAGATATTCGAGTAGGTCATATTCTTTGGCCGTCAGTTCAAACTGCCGCTCGCTGCGCTTGGCCAGCCGCGTGCCCGTGTCGAGTTGCAGATCCGAATACTTCAAAATTTCTGGTTTACTTGACGGCTGGGTGCGCCTGAGCAGCGAATGCACACGCGCTAAAAGCTCTGGGAACGCGAATGGTTTGACGAGGTAATCGTCGGCACCGCTTTCCAAACCAAGCACCCGGTCGGGGACGCTGTCTTTGGCGGTCAGCATCAGGATCGGCACGTTGCTAGCCGCCCGTAAGCGCATGCACACCTCCAGACCGTCGAGTCCAGGCATCATCCAATCCAAGATCACCAGGTCGGGCGGGTTGTCGCGGGCCGCTGCCAGCCCCGCCGTGCCATCGTTCGCCGTCGTGACCTTATAGTTTTCGTACGTTAGACCGCGCCGCAGCAGGTCACGAATGGCTGGGTCGTCCTCGATGACTAGGATATGTTCCATAACAACTTCTAAGTTTCGGCGGATTGCATAATAAAAAGATTAGAACACATGACCGATTTTCTTAACACCGGCGGCCGCCTACCCTGCCCCTGACCCTTGATCGCCATCCGGCTCGCTTGGGGGATCGTTTTTTCGACCGGGTTGCGGCTTCGTCTGCCCAGCTGGCTGGGCTGGCCCAGGTTGCGTGTCCCACAACACGCTCCGCGCACGCACCAAGGCCTCTGGGAGCGGTGTCAACCAATCATCATAATGGGCTAACTCGGTAAACGGTTTACGCTGGCTGGAGGTCCAGTCGATGGTGTTACGCGGCGCGTGTGCGTCTTTATATCCCATACGAAACAACGCCACCAACTCATTTTCGGCCGGGATTTTGAGCAAGTCGCACACCCGGACTTTGTTCTCAGGCACCTCCAAGGGCGTGCTGATGAACTGCATGCCGATGTCGAGCGCGGTCGTCACCAGCCATAGCGTCTGGATCACTGCCCCGAGCGTTATGGACGCATACAGACCGCTCAGCTCGCCTGGCTTGTATTCAGCCTTGTCCAGAGTGATCGCTAGTAGCAGCGGCGCACCGCGCACGATTTTGCGCTGATCCCCGCCCAGGATGCTCGAGGCACCCAGTTTGTTGAGCAAACCGCCCACCTGCTCGCCAAACACCTGCTTTACCAACGGCCGCAGCAGTGCCGGAACATGGTCGATGTAGATGCCGCTGCCGGTGCTGGCGGTCTCCTTGACATCAAAGCGGAAGTAACGTCGGTAGCGCGCCACGAACGAGCCGTCATCCATCAGGCGCTTCATGCTGTCGCCGGCGACCTCGGCGATGCGTGCGATACGGAGCGGATCCTCGACCAGGACGAACTGCCACGGTTGGCTGTTAAAGTGCGATGGGGCGCGTGCGGCTGCCTCGATCAAGAGGCGCTTGTGTTCATCGCGGATGCGCCCCGGTGCAAACGGGGTATTGGTCGTCTTTCGGGTGCGGATTGCCTCGAGCAAGTCCATATGCAGATAGACAGGATAACAGATCGTAGGCCAAGACAGCGCAGGCCAAGACGGCGTCAGCTAAGCGGCCAAACAAGACGGTTATACACTCACCCCGAGCTCGAACGTCCCGCTGTAGCCGCTTGATGTCTGTGCGACCGGGACTAAAAGTTGCGCGCCACCTTGAGCATAGATGGTGTCGGCGCTGTTCAAGGTGTCGCGCACGGCGTGCGTGTTATACGGCGCGTTACTGGCGTAAAGCTGCGACGTGAAATCGTCACTAAAAAACAATTGCGAGGTAAACACCCCGTTCGTGTTTGAGCTGAGCGACGTGCGCACCTTGAAGTGGATGTGCACGGTGCGTGAGGGATACCAGCCAGGATAGATGGTGCGGAACGTCGCTTGCCCACTTGCATCGGTCACCTGATAGCCACGCAAAAAGTTCTGGCCGGGCGTGTTGATGCCCATCGAACTTTCACCGGAATACTGGCCCAGCGCATCGGCATGCCATACATCCACGTAGACGCCTTGATAGGCGACGCATGCGCCGCTGGAGACATGCGACACCTTGAAGGTCAGGTCGAGGGTCGCACCCTGGCTGACGACGCCGGGCTTGCTGGCTGCGTCAGCCGTGTTGGCCCGGATGTCGGAGCGGTTAAGACGGGCGTCGTCGAGAAAGAACGGCCCCTCAGTGAGCGCTGGCCGCACCACGCACATTGGCATGACAGTGGGGGTCGTGGTCGGCACCGCGGTTGCGATACCGGTAGCGGTGGGCATCGGCGTCGATGTCACCGTAGCCGTCGGTGTCATGCCGGCTTTGATCACCAGCGGCAGATAGGCGCGTAGGGTCAGGTCGTGGGCAATGTTGCCGGCGGCACTCACAGTGCTTCGGCGGCTGATGACTGGCAAAGACAGGGCCGCTAGCCCACTACCGCCGAGGAGCATCAGCACTTCGCGTCGGTTGAGGATGCGCCCAATCGGGTGATCGTCGTCCACCCCGTCTGGGTATGACCGAGGCGAGACTTCTTCACTTGTTTTCATGCGCTTTCTCCGATGATGCATACCTTAGCATGACCCTATGGAGAATCGAAGGAGCGCCACTTAGATAGACAACATCGGATTCAGCCACGGTTAATCCAGGCACGCTAGGCTTACGGCGATGAAACGGATGACACCGCTTCGTGTCCAGCTTATTTGTATGAACGTTGTCGCGGCTGTGGCTGCCACCCTCACGGGTTGCGTGCCCAACCGCTCAACACCTGCCCTGCCGGCGCCACCGACGCCACCAACGCCACCGACGCCACAGATCATCATCATCGTCACAGCCACGCCGGACCCAAGCGTGCCATCGGCGTCCGCGGCCAAGACCCCATCGCAAGGGATGCTGCCTCAAACGCCAGCAAACATCGACCCCACGCAGCTCGAGCAAATGATCGAGAATGTCTACGTCGATCTCTATGAGCGCACAAGCCCTCGGTCGTTCACATCACCAGCCGCACCCAGGTCTACGATTTCTTCCGCGGTGCGGTGCCACAGGAAGGCACAGGCTCTGGCTTCATCTACGACCGAGACGGTCATATCGTCACCAACAATCACGTCGTCGAAGGCGCGGATGAACTCGAAGTCGTGTTCGCTGACGGCACGCAGAAGCGGGTGACGGTTGTAGGCGCCGATGCCTACAACGATTTGGCTGTGTTGAAGGTAGATGGGCTCGGCGCAGCGCAACTAAAACCGCTCGTGCTGGGCACGGCCCAGACGCTAAAAGTCGGTATGCGCGTGATCGCCATCGGCAACCCATTTGGACTTGATCGCACACTCACCACCGGCGTTATCAGCGCGCTCGGCCGCACCGTCGAGCGCAGCGACCAGGATGCCATCGGCGAGGTCATCCAGACCGACGCTGCCATCAACCCCGGCAACAGCGGCGGGCCGCTGCTCAACCTGCGCGGCGAAGTCGTGGGCGTAAACACCAGCATCAAAAGTCCGACCGGTGGCTCGGTCGGCATCGGTTTTGCCGTCCCAGCGGCTACGGTCAAACGCGTGGTTTCGGCGCTCGTCGCAAGTGGTCGCTACGACCATCCCTGGCTCGGTTTTAATGCCTATGAGATCAATACCGAGCTTGCCCAGGCCTTGCAGCTACCAGTCGAGAAAGGTCTGCTCATCGCACAACTACAACCGGGCGGTGCGGCCGAGCGCGCTGGGGTGCGCGGGGCACAGGCCCAAGAGGCGCTGCGTGGGGGCGGCACGCTGCTCACAGGCGGCGATATTCTGACCGCGATCGACGGTCACCCGGTCAACACCCGCGACCAGATGACAATCTATTTGGAGAACAACAAGCGCGTCGGCGACTCAGTGACGCTTGCGCTCATCCGTGACGGCAAGCCGCTCAATGTGACAGCGACGCTGACGGCACGGTCATAGCTTAGGAATGCCTGCGCTACAGCAGCTTAAACCAGGCCAGCGTATCACGCACGGTCTGGTCGAACGCTCGCGTGGTATGGCCGAGTTCGCGAACAGCCTTGGCGCTCGACATCGGCCCCCAAAACTCAAAGGCGCGCATGTGATCCGGCACATGCACGAACGGCAGCGCGTCAGTCGCGCGCATGACCGCCCGGAGCAATCCGCGCGAGAGCTTAAGGCGTGGCGGTGGCTTACCCATGACGCGCATAACGGTTGCCAAAACCGCATACAAGGGTAAGTTGTGCCCGCCTAGGATATAGCGCTGGCCGGGCCGGCCTTTCTCGACCGCCAGCATGTGGGACGCTGCGACATCGCGCCCGTCCACGCAGTTGAGCGTCGCGTCAAAGTAGACCGGAAATTTACCCAAAGCCGCATCGCGCAGCACCGCACTGGTGGTGGGCTTGATATCGCCCGGACCAAAAACAGCCGTTGGCAAAAGCGACACCACATCGATATCGCGTGCATCAAGCGCGATTTGCTCCATCGCATACTTCGCATCGTAGTAAGCGCTCTTGGCTGTGCCGGGGATGTAGAAGCTGGACTCGTCCAGGGCCGTGCTCAAGACCGCGCGGCCTTTTTGAGAGGGGTCCTTGCGCTCGACCGTCGTGAGCGTGCTGGTATAGATCACGCGCCTAACACCCGCCGTTCGCGCCGCGTCCAGCACCCGGTGCATCTCGGAGGCCGCTTCGGCCACAGCAATATCGATGTGGCGCGACCCATCTGGATAAGCCCCCGCGGCGTGAAACAGCACCTCGCAGCCGCGCATCGCTTCAGCCAAGGACGGCGCATCACGCAGATTGGCCGGCACCCATTGCACCTGGAGATCACCGATTGCCCCGACGGTATCCACACGACGCCGTGCTGCACGCACGGACCAGCCACGGGCGACCGCGGCGCGTGCGATCTGTCCGCCAATGAACCCCGTCGCACCGAGAACACAGACGTTCATGCCCGCTCGCTGTGTGGGGCGACCGAGTGCTCCACCGGTAGCCCAACGGCCTGACCATGGCTTTGATCGTGCTCTTGGACAGCAGCCGCCTGCTTGGCCATCTGCTCTTCCATGAGCACGCGCCTGAGCACCTTCCCCACCTGGGACTTTGGCAGATCGCCCCGGAACTCGATCACCCGCGGCACTTTGTAGGGCGCGAGTTCCCGTTTGCAATAGGCCTTGAGTTCGTCGCTCGTAGCGTGGGCGCCTGCGCGCAACACGATAAACGCCATCAACGTATCATCACCCCGGGTTGGATGCGGCACGCCGATCACCGCCGCTTCTTGCACCGCCGGATGCAGAAACAAGACTTCCTCAACATCGCGCGGCAAGACTTTTAACCCGCCGACGTTGACCATGTCCTTCTTGCGATCGACGATGTAAAAGTAGCCGTCGGGGTCCATACGTGCGACATCCCCCGTGTAAAGCCAGCCCTCGGCATCGACTGTGCGCGCCGTCTCATCGGGCCGCTGCCAATAACCCTTCATCACCTGTGGCCCGCGCACACATAGCTCGCCAATCGTATTGGCAGCGCCATCGCCTGGCAATGGGGCGCCGGTCGCTAGATCGACCAGCTTGGCCTCGGTGTCCGGGTAGGGCAGACCGATGCTGCCCTCGCGGTTATCACCCTGGATCGGATTACAGTGCGTTACCGGCGAGGCCTCGGTCAGCCCATAGCCTTCGACGAGCTTGCCACCGGTCAGCGCAGAAAAGCGATGTTGCACTTCGCGCGGCAAGGCTGACGAACCACTGATGCACACCTTCACGCTGCGCAGATCAAACGTCTGGGCCTTGGGGTTATTGACCACACCGATATACATGGCTGGGACGCCGGGAAACATCGTCGCGCGCTCATGGTCGATCACGCGCATGACGTTGTCGATTGGGCGAGGACTTGGGACGATGATGAGTTCGCACCCGGTGGCTAGGCCGAGCAGCATGCACACCGTCATGCCATACACATGAAAAAACGGGATCGCGCTCATCATCTTCTCTTGTCCGCTCAAGAGCGTGGCATTCCAGGCATGGGTCTGAAACGTGTTACAGACCAGATTGCGGTGTGTGAGCATAGCAGCCTTGGGCAGACCGGTGGTGCCGCCGGTGTATTGAAAGAGCGCTACATCTTCGGGCTTGGCTTGGGGTGCTGACACCCGGCGAGCCGCCTTGACCAACGTCTCGAAGAAATACACGCCGTCGCCCGGCGTGACATCGACATAGTCGTGCTCGCGCCGCTGGCTGGCGCGCACCAACTGCTTTGAAGGGAAAGGCAGCATGTCAAACACATGGGTCACGATGACACGCTTGACACTTGTCTGGCCGATGATCTCTTGCAAACGCGGGTAAAACAGGTTGAGTAGAACAATCGTTTCTGCACTGCTATCTTCAAGTTGGTGCTTGAGTTCGTGCGGGGTATAGGTCGGATTGGTGTTGACGACGATGGCGCCCAGCCGCACCACGGCAAAAAAGGCGATGACAAAGTGTGGCGAATTGGGCAGCATGATCGCCACCCGATCGCCGCGCTGGATGCCAAGGGCCTGTAGTGCGGCCGCAAACCGATTGACTGCGGCGTCGAGTTGGGTGTAGGTCAGCGTGCCGCCGATCATCACCCGCTCACCCAGGACATAGCGCAGGACAAAGCGGGTCGCGGTGTGATTTGGATAAGTGCGCACGGCATCGGCTAGCAGCCCGTCGAGTGTGGCCGCCGGATAGCTCAGCGTGGCCGGCACGCCTTGGTCGTAAAACTTCAACCACGGTTTGTTTTGCGTCACCTGTAGCGGCTGATCCGTCATGACCCGCTCCTCCTACTCTAGAATCGCAGTGCAGTAGATGCAGAACCAGTGTTTCGACGGTATGGACGATGCGTTTGGTCAGTATACTGACCAAATGTTGCATTTGTATTGGCGTTGGGGCGCGTCTAACGCGCCTGTAAGCGTCAGCGACAAAGTATAGAGGGGCACACGACAGCACCCAAAAGGTCAACCATGAAAATCGACACCGGCTTTGGCGTTAGCACAACGGGCGACCTCACAGCGACGATCCTGCATGCCAAACAGGCCGAAGAAGCTGGCTTTGATGCGCTGTGGTCAAACGAGACCCAACACGACCCGTTCCTGCCGCTGGCGCTTGCGGCTGAACACACCCAACGCATCACGCTGGGCACGTCCATCGCGGTCGCGTTTGCCCGCAGCCCCACGACGCTGGCCCATATTGCCTGGGATTTGCAGAAACTGAGCGGTGGGCGCTTTGTGCTTGGCTTGGGCACCCAGGTGAAGGCGCATATCGAGCGCCGCTTTGGCATGACCTGGGACCGGCCTGCGCCGAGACTACGCGAAACCATTTTGGCGATCCGCGCGCTTTGGCAGTGCTGGCAAACGGGCCAGACACTCAACTTCCGGGGTGAGTTTTTCAAGCTCACCCTGATGTCGCCCTTCTTCAACCCTGGCCCAATCGAGCACCCGCATATCCCGGTCTATATCGCCGGCATCAACGAACACTTGTGCCAACTCGCAGGCGAGCTGTGCGAGGGTTTTCATGTCCATCCGTTGCACACGCCCAAATACCTGGCCGAGTTCATCTTGCCCAACATCGAGGCTGGTTTGCATAGGCGCGGCCGCGCGCGCGGTGACATCCAGCTCGCCTCCAGCATCTTCGTCATCGGCGGTGACACTGAGGCCGAACGGCTCAAAAATCGCGCGGCTGTGCGTCAGCAGATCGCGTTCTACGCGAGCACCCCAAGCTATCGCCCGGTCTTTGAACTGCACGGCTGGCGTGACATTGCCGAGGCGTTATCGTCGCTCGCCGCCCGGGGTGGGTGGGCAGCGATGCCGTCACTCGTGACCGATTCCATGCTGGCGTCCTTTGCCGTCGAGGGTGAATGGGCTGCATTACCGGCCAAGATTCAAGCCCGTTACGATGGCTTGCTTGACCGCGCGGCGTATTACTTCGACCTGCCCGGCGATGTAGCCAAGATCACGGTCCGGGCGTTTAAGAATCACGCGGGTTAGTAGCGTCGTGAGCGGCAGCTTCACACTATGGCGACTAGCCTCACGCGCTCATGTCATGAGTCGCGTCCGGTTTTACGATCCTCATCGTCGCGTTGTCAGCGAGGCGTAAGACTTCGGTTGATCGTTGTGGCGCCAACCACCAACGCGACTGAGGCGCTCGCTGAGAGACGCTGTTAACGCCCGGCTTATCCTGAATCTGGGATGCGTGCACGGCTGTGCCTTGTCAACACATCGGAGATGGGCGCGTAGCACGATGGCCGCGCTAGTGCCTCTTCAAGGCTTAATAATTGGGTAAAGCCGCTTCAGTT
>Ga0075021_10000572_pt1 | contig 19230 bp, 14 predicted proteins | sample ColStrG_CSR_2012_FD_72749 | JGI IMG/M metagenome (GOLD analysis project Ga0075021, IMG submission 72749) | Freshwater sediment microbial communities in response to fracking from Pennsylvania, USA - Cold Stream Run_MetaG_CSR_2012 | ecosystem: Environmental > Aquatic > Freshwater > Creek >...
CGGTAATTGAGCGAGGCGAGTGCAAAACCACGCGCGCAATACTCCAGTGGCAGCGGGTCGAACTGGACGCCCTCTTTACCACCCATCTTGAAAGCACCGCCATGAATCCAGATCACGAGCGGGAACGGCCCGTTCCCAGAGGGCACGTATAAGTCGAGCTTTTGGCGGTCGTGACCATTGGTCACATAGGCGATGTCGCGGTGGGCCGCTACGCCGGGCGGTGGCATTGCGGGGACAAGCGGCTCCATCGGCGACGGGCGGAAGTTTGATTGTGTCATAGCTTATTTTTAACTGATCTATTCCCTTGTCCTCTTGACTCCGGGTTTTGTGTCTTACCTCCCCAGCGCTCAAGCGATTTAGAGCTTTTAAGTTAGGCTGGGACAGCCATCGCCTCACTGACCGGTCGCGAGGTAACGCACGGTCTCAGGTAGGAGCATGAGGTCTGCGTCGAGGAGCGAATCGTGCAGTTGTTCAAGTGAGTGCGGGCCAATGATGGGGATGCTCACGAAGGCATGCGACTTAATATACGCCAGGATGATCGCCGTGACCGTCGTGCCCAGTTGCGCGGCAACCTCCTTCGCCCGAGCCAGCCGGGCCAGCGTCATGGCATTCTCAAAGTCGCGCCTGCGCTCCGGCTTGATTGCGTCCAACCCAGCCGTGGCTGCTTTGGTAAAGAAGCCACGCGCCTGGGACGTGAACGCACACACGGGTATATTGGCGGCGGCATAGAATCGCTCTGCGGCGTCATCCATCTGTATGTGGTCACTGGCGAATGCACCGGGGTTGGGGACGGCTAGGCTCCAGAAAATTTGGCTCATCGCGAACGTCTGCAATCCGTGTGACTGGGCATAGTCGTGGGCAGCCTGAATCCGCGCGGGGTGCCAATTTGAGCATGCGAAATAGCGCAGCTTGCCCTGGCGCTGCAGGCTACTCAGCGTCTCCATGATTTCTCCAACCGGCCGGTGAGGGTCGTCGCGATGCAGATAATACAAATCGATCCGCTCCACGCCCAGGCAGTGTAGGCTTTCATCCAGGTCAGCGGCGATCTGATCGGGCGCCAAACGCGGCTCAAGCAGCGCCGCATCGGCCGAGTATCCGCCTTTTGTGGCGACGGGCGGATGTCCGCCTTTTGTGGCGACAATGACGTCCTTGGGCCAGCCACGCGCCCGCAACCACTGGCCGATGGTCTTCTCACTCATGTGACGCTCGCTGCTAAACCAGTCGGAATACACATGAGCGGTATCGATGAAGTTGCCGCCCGAGGCGACATAGCCATCGAGCATGGCAAACGAGGCCTCGCGCGACACATGAGTGCCAAGCGGCACGGTGCCCAAGCTGATGCGAGAGACACTCAAATCGGTCCCAGGCAGGGGACTGGATTGCATCGCAAACTCCTGCGGAAGTTCTCAAGACGTTTTTGGCTGCAACTGGGCAGCGACCTGCGCGCGCAAACCATACTCATCGATCGAGAGCGTGCCCGCTTGGAACTTGGCACGCTTGTCCGCCTCGCTCTTCTCGCGTGCCAGCGACTTCGCCAACACCTCATCGGCCCGCTCGCGAGCCACGACGACTGCGCCATCAGCATCGATCACGACGATGTCACCTGGGTGCACAGTCGTGCCGCCCATTTCGACCGGCACGTTGATCTCGCCCAATGCCCCCCGCTGTGCGCCACGCACCCGAATAAAGCGCGCCCAGATTGGCAAGCCTAGCGCACGCAATTCTTCGACATCGCGCACACTGGCGTCGATCAATAGACCTGCGACCTTGTGGGCTAGCGCCTGGGTCGCGAGTAATTCGCCCACCAGCGCAACGGGCGCTGGCTCCGGCATCGTCAATACCAAGACCTCGCCTGGCTCAACCGTCGCCAGCACAGCGTGCACCATCAGGTTGTCATCTTGCGCACAACGCACGGTGCGTGCCGGTCCCGCCACACGGCTGCCCGGCACGATCTGATGGAGGGCGATGTCGACCAGACCCACACGCCCCGACGCTTCATAGACTGTCGCCACGCCCAGGCGGGCGAATTCATTCAAGGGTGTCATAGGGCGCTCACCACCTGTGGGACGATGCGCATAAAGGCTTCCGCCTGAAGGATGTCTTTGTTGCCACTGATCCGGCGAGCATGGTTGGCGCGGTGCGCAGCGCGCTCGGTGTAATACTGGCGCAGATACTCCTGGGCACCCATGCAGGCCATGGCGGCCAATTTCTTCTCGAACACAGCCGTGATGTCGACAAAAGTCGTAGGCGTGAAATTGCACAACTCGGGCTGATGCGGCTCAAACAACAGGAACTCCGGCGGGCGCACCGTCTTGAACGCGCTGGCCACGCCCGAGCCGCTCGCGAGCTGCCGCGCCAGCTCGACCGTGGTATAGGCCACGGGATGGTCGGGGTTGAATGGATCCTTATCCGTATGCGTCAAGATCACATCCGGCGCAGCCGCGACGATGATCCCGGTCAATTTCGAGAGTGCATCATGATCCACGCGCAGCGGGTAATCACCCAAGTCGAGGCACTCAAAGGTCGCACCAACGGCCTGGGCCGCGCGGGTGGCCTCATCATGCCGGATGTGCTTGACACGTTCGAGGGTTTGGTCGGGCTGTTTCCACAGCTCGCCCGATTCGCCGCGCTCGCCATAGCTGAGGGCGACCACATGGGCGCAGCCGCCGGCGGCCGTCGCCACCGCAATCGCGCCGGCTGAACGCCACACAAAATCGGCTGAATGGGCACCGATGACTAACACGCTTCGTTTTTGCATTGCTTTTGTTTGTTCGTTGGCTCGTTGGCTCTGACAGGCACGTGTTCCTTGAGCAAAGATCGACTCATCCACCAACCTGCCTTTCCCAGACCAGCCGACTAATATCGATTCACACAAACGCCTGCGCACGCGCCTGTGCGGCAAGCGCGCTCTGACGCAACGCTTGGGTCACGCGAGCGATATGGGTCCGCATGGCAGCTTCAGCCGCAGCGCCGTCCTTGGCCGCGATAGCCTCGATGATGACCCGGTGTTCTTCCAGCGATCGCTCGGCGCGCCCCGGCACCAGCACGGTGCGATATTGAAAGCGCACATGCTGTGCCCGCAACGGCTCGATGAGCTGTTTTACAGTTTGATGGTTCGCGATGCGCACGATCTCGGCATGCAACTGCGCATTTAGCTCGGATATGCCCAGCAAGTCGCCCTGGCTGAGACAGTGCTGCATCCGCCTGAGTATCGCCCGCAAAGCCAGTAGGTCGTGGTGCGTGACATTTTGGGCGGCATAGCGCGCCGCCAGCCCCTCCAGCACCTCACGCGCTTCGTAGATTTCCACAGCCTCCGCTTCGCTGATCGCCCGCACACGTGCGCCACGATTGGGCTCACGCACCACCAGACCCTCTTGCGCCAGCCGCGCCAGCGCGGTGCGCACGGCCGCCCGTCCCATGCCAAACTGGCCGGCCAAATCCAGTTCGACCAGGCGTTGGCTGGGCAAAAGTTGCCCCTTCACGATCGCTTGGCGCAGCCGGAGGTAGCCATCGTCGCGTGTTGGGCCATCTGTCGCAGTCGTGGTCATGGTGCCCTTGAGAGAGCCTCGAATGGCGCCCTCACTTGTGCACATGGTCATGCGCCAAGTTCGTCGGATCGGCATCCGGCGTGCCATACGTGTGAAACGTCGCCACCGTCGGATTACCCCACGCCTGTCCACGCGCACGCTCCGATTGCGTCCACCGCACCGGCTGCCAGTCGGGAGCGAGGATCATGTAACCACCCGCGCACACTTCAATCCGGTTGCCGCCCGGCTCTAAGGCGTAGGTGGCAAATGTCTGACCGATGGGATGCTTGCTAGGCGCATATTCGATCTTGACACCGTTCTCGGTATACAGGTCTGCCGCGCGCAATACATCCTCACGGTTGTCTACGCGATATGCGACATGGTGCAAACGGCCCTGCAATCCCAAGCCATCACTGGTATATACCAGGTCATAACTCTTTGACGTCACGCGCATCCACGCCCCCGCCTCCACCCCATTGTCCAGCACAATGTGTTCGGACAATCGGAAGCCAAGAAGCTGCATGCAAAACATTTTGCTGGGCGTGACCTGGGCACCGAGCAGATTTAGGTGATCGAGTTGCCGGGCGCGCACACCCGCGTGTGGATACCGTTGGGGTTGATTCTTAAGATAGGGCGCGTCTTCAGCGCCGCTCACGTGATGCTCGACTTCATACAGCACTTCAAAGATATGACCATCGGGGTCGGTGAAGCGATATGCCGGGCCGTGCCCGATGTCGCCGTCGATCCAACCTTGCCCGTGGCCCGACACTTCAAGAGCCCTCACCCGCCGCTGCAAGGCTGCCTGGCTGGTCGTGCGCCAAGCGGCATGGCTTAGCCCAGCAGTGGGGGCTTCGGTGAGCTTGAGCGTGGTGCGGGCGTAGTCACCGTAGCCGCGCAGGTATACCGACTGACCCTGGCACGCAACCTCCTGCAAGCTGAGCACATGCGTAAAAAAGCGCAGGCTCTCAGCGGGCTTTGGTGTCAAAAGCTCAACATGGGCAAGATGAGCGATATCAAATACCGGCTCGGCCGGATCGGGTTGTGTGGACATATGCGCTTGAATTGCGTGCTGCCGCGCGGCGGTGCCGGCAAAACTGTTGACAATATTGGACACAATACTCGAGGTCTTAGCTCATGTCAATCGGGCCGCCTGTGGCTGGGTCAAGCGCAATTGAGCGCCCTGCACCCACGATCTGTAATGACACGCAAACTCCGGGCCAGCGTATCGGCGTATTTCGGCTCCCTCGCTAGTCTCGGCGGGCACGTCTGAAGCCGGTCAGCCTAAGCCAGCCCCGTCTACCTTTACAGCCAACCCTGATCTGGGAAGCCTGATTCCGTCAGACACCAGGCGGGCGATTCAGCCATCGGCTGACATCCGAGTTGCTTAGAATTATTTAGAATATTCGCCTATAGGAGCCTAAAGCGCTCACGCGCGCTTTTGTCGCGTGAGAAAGGGAGAAATTCACATGGCCGACACAGCACTGCACGTAGCGCAGGTCGACGAGACCAGCGCGGTACACGACTTCTTGGCGCGCGTCATCCCGGCACCACGCCGGTTCGACATCCGTCTGTGGGATGGCTCGGTGACTCATGCCAATCTGCCGACTACGATGACACTCCATATCGCATCACCAGGCGCGGTGCGCCGTATGTTTTACCCACCGCTAGAACTGAACCTGGCGGAGGCGTATATGCGCGGCGACTTCGAGGTGGAGGGCAGCCTGATCGATATCTTTGGGACGGTTGGCGAGGTCATGAGCGCGCCGAGGCTAGCGCGCCAGCTACCCTCACTTACTGCTCAGTGGGCGCGCCTGCCGCACGACTCACCCGGCCGCGACATCGAGCGCAAAGCCGTTCAACTCAGCGGCGGCGTGCATTCGAAGGAACGCGACAAGGCTGCCCTGCAATACCATTACGATGTCGGAAATGACTTCTACGCTTTGTGGCTTGGGCCGCGGATGGTATATACCTGCGCCTACTTCAAGACCGGGGCGGAAGACATTGACACAGCCCAAGGTCAAAAGCTCGACTTGATTTGCCGCAAGTTGCGTCTTAGGCCCGGCGAACGCGTGCTCGACATTGGCTGCGGCTGGGGTGGCTTTGTTATCCATGCCGCCCAGCACTACGGCGTGCAGGCTGTTGGCGTAACGCTGGCCGAGAGGCAACATGCCTTCGCTTCTCAACGCATTCGCGAGCTAGGCCTGCAAGACCAAGTCGAGGTGTGCCTGATGGATTACCGCGACTTGGGTGCCGAGCAATTCGACAAGCTGGTCAGCATCGGTATGTTCGAGGCGGTTGGCAAAAGCCACATGCCTGAGTATTTTGCGCATGCCTTCCGGCTGCTCAAGACCTACGGGGTGTTTTTGAACCATGGCATCACGGCCTACCGCTTAGAGACGCAGGCGCGGCACGGGCTGCGCAAATGGCTGGACGATGTCCTCATTGGCGCGGGTAAGTTCGGCAACAAATACATCTTTCCCGATGGTGAGCTTGTGGCACTAAATGACGTCAATCGCATGGCTGAGGCCGCTGGCTTTGAGGTGCGTGACGTAGAGAATTTGCGCGAGCATTATTCGCTCACGCTCCGGCGCTGGGTGACAGGGCTAGAAGCCAAACGGGCCGAGGCCATCGCGGTGAGCAATGAGACCACCTACCGCACCTGGCGGCTATATATGTCCTCCGCCGCCTATGAGTTCGATACCGCGCGCCAGCACCTCACTCAGACCCTGCTCGTCAAACCCGACCCAAATGGCCGGACGTGCTTGCCGCTAACCCGGGAGGATTGGTATGAATCCAGATGAACGATCGACCCCTTGACAATGCGCTGGCAAAGGGTCTGCAATATTATTGCCCTTATGTCCGCCACCCGCCTACACCAAGTTGAGCGGTAAATGAGTTGGTAATTGAGCACTTCTTTGCGATATCTATCTGATATAGCAAAGGGTGCTCAAGATGCAAATATCACAAACGCTCGTAGAATCTGCTGTAGGTTTCTCCGCTGCCGCCGCGGGCGCAATCGTGTTTAAGCAGGCCGGCAGCAACAGAAGCTCCTACATGCCTGACGCCCAAACTCAGGAACAAAGCGACGCCGAACTGGCCGCCCGCGTGGCACGCCGGGATCGCGCCGCCTTCGCCCTGATCTATGACCGTTACGCTGCCAAAGCCTTTGGCTTGGTGCTGCGGCTGTTGGGCGACCGGGCAGTGAGCGAGGACGTGTTACAAGAAGCATTCTGGCGGGTATGGCAACGGGCAGACACATTCGACGCATCGCGCGCCAGCTTCTCCTCGTGGCTCCTCAGCATTACCCACCATTGCGCCATCGACGAGTTGCGCCGCCGGCGCACACGCACCAAACCCGACGACATCGAACTGGACGCACCCGATGACGGTGAGACGCGCGATGTGGCTGATCCCGAAACGGATGTCAGCGAGAGCGCATGGGCAGGTCTGGTGAGAGATCATGTGCGCCAGGCCATCATCCAGTTGCCCGACGCCCAGCGCAGGGTGATTGAGCTAGCCTATTTTGGCGGCTTGACCCGTCAGGAGATCGCTGCCCAACTCAAGGAACCGCTTGGCACAGTTCACACCCGGGCCCGGTTGGGCCTGTCAAAACTAAAGGAATTACTCGCGACGATCAATACGTAAAACACAGGGCTTACGCTGCACAAGCTGCAGCCTGTGGTTTGTCGCCCAACGTCCGGCGCCAGACACCTGACGACTGCATGACCATAAACGACCCGTCCCCACCAGGCACAGACAACCTCCATGATCTGCTCGCGCTCTATGCGCTTGACGCCTTGGACGCGGATGACCGCGCCTTGGTCGAACGACGCCTGGCAACCGACGCACAGGCGCGCCTGGCGTTGGATGAGCTGCGCGCGACAGTTGGCGAATTACATGACGCGTTTGAGCCGCTTGAGCCGCCAGATCGGCCGAAAGAGCGCGTGCTGGCGCGGATCGATGCCTCCCTGGCCAGCGAGCACATCAGCCAGCGCGCGCGCGTGCCTGCGCCTGAGACGGCACTGGCACGCCTGTTGCGCGCGTTGTGGCCGGCGCTCGCACTGGCAGCGATCGTCCTGGCCTTTGGTTTGGGCGCCTGGGGTCTGTCACTGCGTCAACAGTTGCTCGCAACCCAAGCGCAACTAGCAGATGTGGAACAGCAAGCGGCGCTGTTACAAGCGCCGGATTTACGGGTGGCGTCGTTACCGCCCAGCAAAACGGCCCCGCCGACGGCTCGCATTACGTTTATGTCCGCAGCCTCCAGTAGCCAAGGTCTGCTGATGGTGTCTGGGCTGCCACCCGTCGCGGCCAATTGGACCTATCAACTCTGGCTCCTCAAAGGCGGTCAACCGGTATCAGCCGGCCTATTTAATGTCGACGCCAGCGGGGCCGCCCGCTTACACATCGTCGCCACGGAGCCCATGGCCGATTTCCAGCAAGCCGGCATCACGATCGAGCCCGCCGGTGGCAGCCCCGCTCCGACTCTGACCGCCCTGGTCAGCATAGGCCCGATCGACTAAACGCGCACAAATACGCATCAACACGCAGTCGATGACACACCACACCCAAACGGCAGACGTGTGAAACCGGCTACCGGACAGTATCGCGGCGCTAAAAGGTGGCCAGGAGCGATTGGAGACGGTTGGCGGTTGGCGGTTGAATGTGAATTGACGGGCCTTGCGTAGATACCGGCATATGCAAGCGCCATTGGCCAGAATCGGCCGCCGCCCGTTTGTGACGACCCTCGCTGCTGCGCTCATCTTCTTCGCAGTCGTCGGCTATCGTCTCGCCCAGCCGTATCTCAGCGCATCCAGGGACACCGCCTCACCAGTCGGTGCTGATGGGTCTTCCGCCCTTGACACGTTCGCGCCAGCTTCTGCTAAAGACGCCATTGAGCGCACCCAAGCGCGCATCAAGGCCAATCCCAACGACCAAAACGCATATGCCACGCTGGGTCTATTGATGTTGCAGCGCGTGCGCGAGACGGCCGATCCGAATCTATATATCCAAGCGGATCAAGCCTTTCATGAGGCCTTAAGACGCGACCCCCAGAGTGTCGATGCGCTGATCGGCATGGGGTCGCTTTCGCTCTCCCGCCACGAGTTTGCCGAGGCTGTCACCTGGGGTGAGAAGGCGCGGGCCCTCAATCCATACCGCGCCGCAATCTATGGCATCATCGGCGATGCCCAAGTGGAACTCGGCCGCTACGAGGATGCCACTCAGACCATTCAAAAGATGGTTGATACGCGGCCGGATATCGCCTCCTACTCGCGCGTATCTTATGTGCGCGAACTCCATGGTGACGTCCCCGGCGCGATAGACGCGATGCAGCACGCAACCCGGGCCGGGGCACCCGGCGCTGAAGCCACGCTGTGGTCCCAGACCTACGTTGGCAACCTGAGCTTCAACCGGGGTGACCTCAAACGCGCAGAACAAGACTATTCAGAAGTGCTCGCGCAGCAACCGGCGTATCCTTACGCCCAAGCTGGCATGGCGCGTGTGCGAGCCGCACAAGGTCGGCCGGATGAAGCCGTCGCGCTGTATCAAAGCCTACTTGACCGGTTGCCGCTGCCGCAGTTTGCCATCGAACTCGGCGAGCTGTATGAGTCGCTCGGCCAGCCTGCCAAGGCCAAGGCTCAGTTCGACCTGGTGCGCGCGATCCAGCAACTCAACGTCAGCGCCCAGATGAATATCGACATGGAGATGGCCTTGTTTGAGGCAGACCATGGCGATACGGCAAAGGGGCTGACCCTGGCGCGTGCGGCATATGCCAAGCGGCCCAGCATTCACGGCGCCGACGCGCTGGCATGGGCGTTGTATCGCGCCGGCCAATTCAACGAAGCCCGCACGATATCCCAAGCCGCGCTCAAGCTCGGCACTCAGGACGCCACGCTCCACTTTCACGCCGGCATGATCGCCGCCCATTTTGACCCGGCCACGGCTCAGGCCGAGCTGCAAAAGGCGCTCGACATCAACCCCTATTTCTCAGTCCGGAACGTACCCGTCGCGCACAGCACGCTCAGACAGCTCACGGGATCCTAGCGTCCGCTCTAAGGCCCCCACGCCAAATGCATCCAGCCAAGTCTTGCGGCGTCACAACTCAGCCTCAGCCTGCGAAATCGGCCGTTTCGTGGCTTGTTTCATGACTACTTCGCCGCGACTGGGCCCGTGCGGCATGTCGTGGGGCACCTATAGAACGATGTAGGTCGTCATCCCTGATTTCAATCTTCGAGTTGGAGGTGGTTTGTTTTCACAAGAGTTTGTCACTTTTAACCCATCGTTCGTCACGGTCACGCACATGTTGATACTGGGTTTTGAAAATAGCGTGGGACAGGTGTGACTAAAAAGAGCTTGTTTTAAGCACTTTTGAAGCTCTATTTGTCCCAGTACTCATTCAAAACGCTCTATCACTCCCTCAACATTTGGAGAAAGAATGCATGAACAAAGTCTTGAGTAAATCCCTCAACCTGAGCCTGTCCTCTGCCTTGATCTTTGGCAGCGTGCTCGTTGCGACAAGCCCCGCGCCGGCCGGCGCATCCAGCCACCGCGAGGCCCCGCTCATCTCGAGCGACCCACAAGCCGACAACACCGACACGTATGCCTTTGTCAGCCCTGACCGGCCAGATTCAGTCACGCTCATCGCCAGTTACATCCCATTCGAGGCGCCCGAGGGCGGCCCGAACTTCTACAAGTTTGGCGATGAGGTAGCCTATGACATCAACGTCGATCCCGTCGGCGACACGATCGCACACATCAAATACCGTTTCCAGTTCAGTTCGCAACTGCAAAACCCGAACACATTTCTATATAACACCGGCCCCATCACAGCCATCGACAGCCCGAACTTCAACCAACGCCAGTATTACACTGTCACCGAGATCATCACCCAAAGTGGTGTGAGCACGAGCACCGTTCTCATCGCTAGCAAGCTCATGCCGCCCGTCAACATCGGCGACAAGAGCACCCCCAACTATCCAGCCCTGTCCGACGCCGGCATCTACACCGCTGGCAGCGGCGCAGACCAGATCAAGATATTCGCCGGTCAGACCGATGACCCATTCTGGGTCGACCTCGGCTCGGTGTTTGACCTGTTGTCACTGCGGCCACAGGCCCCGCCCATTGGCTACCCCACACCCAAAGGTCCAACGACGGGCATCGATGGCCTGTCGGGTTATAACGTGCACAGCATCGTGGTCCAAGTGCCAACGGCACACTTGCTGCACTATGCCACCGTCCCGACTGAGACCGTGATCGGCGTGTGGGCCACGGCCAGCCGGCCATCCGTGCGCACCGTTGGCTCGCTCAACAGCGTCAGTTTTAGCGGCCTACAGGTGCAAGTATCACGCTTGGGCATGCCACTGGTCAATGAAGTCGTCATGCCACTGGCGCTAAAGGATGCGTTTAACAGCATTCCGCCCTCGACCGACTACCCACTCGCCACCAGCAACACGCCGGCAGGCAATCTACTCCTGACCAGCGTCTTGACGCCTGAATTGCAGACCTTGTTGAAAGGGCTGTATGGCGTGCCAAACCCGGGCAAGCCGCGCAGTGACATCTTCGACATCTTCTTGAAGGGCATGGTAACCGCCCAACAATACCCGATCATCACCGCCGGCGGGACCGTTACCTTGCCCGTCGGCTACAACGTCAACCGGCCCGGCAGCCCATCAGCCCAACCGGGCGAGATGATCCGTTTGAACACGGCCATCAAGGGCAACTTGTGCAGTCCCACACCCAATTACAAGCTAGGCTTGCTGGGTGGCGACGCATGTGGCTTCCCGAATGGCCGCCGCCTGCAAGACGATGTGACCGAAATGGAGTTACTGGCCGTAGCCGGCGCAGCCTGGCAGCCGCTGACCAATGACACCAGCTTCAACTTTAATCCGGCGCTTATCAAAGTGCTCAACGACGGCGTCGATCACAATGATGTGCCGTTCCGCAGCACCTTCCCGTATCTGGCCTATGCGCACCAAGGTCAAGAGCACAATCGCTCGGCCTTGACACGCAATTGGTTCACGATCGTCGCCCGCGACTCAAAACAATAGCTGGCCGCGCTCAACATAGCGCGCCAAAGCCACATTCACACTCAGACCACGCACACATCGTTTCCATACGCGAAGCTTCAGCCCACCGAGGGCTGAAGCTTTTGTGTTGCGTTGCTAGCTTAGGCGAGAGCCCGCACGGCACACAGACACCGGCCATCGATCAGACCGTCTGGCTGGCACAGGCTCACTGACCCGTCACCGCCAGCCGCTGTGTCTAAGGCTATACGACCGGGGGGGAGCGCTGCGCCCCGTGCACGGCGCAGCCAAATGTCGGGTCGCTCCAACTGGAATCCAAGGTCGTGTCACCAGGGTCAGCACAGGTAAGACGTTTGTAACAGACTGTAAGACAACGCCGCTATTTGGGTGCGAATCAGGATAGACATCATCGAACCATAGATTCACGGGTGCGTGCTGAGCGTAACACTTTATAGATTCGCTCAGTCTCGCTTTGACACCCATCTCCAGAACTGAGCGAGAAGGAGCATAAACAGCCATGAACACTCAATCAAAAACTTCCGCAATGTTTAGCCGTCGAAAGCTCAGCCAAGCGCTGGCGCTGGGTTTATCGGTCTCAGCCGTCATCGCCAGTGGCGTCTTTGGCCCCGCTACTAGCCCGGCCGCAGCCTCAAGTCACCGTGAGGCACCCCTCATCAGCCGCGACCCGTATGCTGATAACACCGACACGTATGCCTTTGTCAGCCCCGACAAGCCCGATACCGTGACGCTCATCGCATCCTGGATCCCATTTGAGCATCCGATGGGTGGGCCAAACTATTTCGGCTTTGCCGATGACGTGGGCTATTACATCTATGTCGACAACAACGGTGATGCCAAGCCGGAGTATACGTATAAGCTGACGACGCAGACCAAGGTCAAGAACCCCAACACCTTTCTGTACAACACCGGGCCGATGAACGGCGTGGGCAGTGACGCGCAGAATGTTCAGCAAACTTGGACACTCCAAGAGAATGGCACGGTCATCGCCACCGGGGCGGTCCCACCGGTCAACGTCGGCATCAAGAGCACGCCCAACTACCCGGCCACCTTTGCAGCCGGCGTCAAGACCGCCAATACCCCTGAAGGCCCGATGCAAATCTTCGCCGGTCAAACCGACGACGCCTTCTTCGTTGACTTGGCTGTGTTCGATTTGCTGACGCTCAGGCCGCAAAATGCCCCCATCGGCTACAACAAGAATGGCAGCAAGGGTGTGGACAGCTTGGCCGGTTTCAACGTGCACTCGCTGGTGTTGCAAATTCCGATTGCCCACCTGCTGAAGGGCGCGCCCGCCAAAGAAACCGTCATCGGCGTGTGGAGCGCGAGCACGCGCAAGACCACAACCGTGCTTGGTGGTGGCGCATCGACCGGGAGTGGGGCTGAAGTCCAGGTCAGCCGCTTGGGCATGCCTCTCGTCAATGAAGTCGTCATCCCGCTCGCGCTCAAGGATGCCTTCAACAGTATTCCGCCCTCGACCGACTACGATCTGTTCAGCGGCGGCACGCCAGCCGGCAATTTGCTCAAGCAAAGCGTGCTCAAGCCTGAACTGGCGACGTTATTGCACGCGCTTTACAACGTGCCAGTGCCGGCTAAGGATCGCAATGACTTGCTGTCGGTCTTCCTGACCGGAATGAAGACCACCAAGGAGTTCACCATCCAGACCAAGAAAGGTCCGGTGAAGCTGCCCGCTGGCTTCAACGTCAATCAGCCGCAGAACGTCCGCCCGGCTGAGATGATCCGCTTGAACACGGCCATCAAGGGTGACCTGTGCAAACCGACGCCCGATTATCAGCTCGGCTTACTGGGTGGCGATGCGTGCGGCTTCCCCAACGGCCGCCGTTTGCAAGACAACGTCACCTACATTGAGATGCTGGCTGTGGCCGGTGCGGCCTACCCGGTGCTGACAAATGATACGTTCGACTTCAAGCCCGAGATCGCCAAGGCCCTACAAACAGGCGTGACGCAGAACGACTTGCCGTTCTCGGCTAGCTTCCCCTACATGGCTGCGCCACATACGGGCAGCTTCTTCCGCAGCAACGGCGGTTGGAAATAAGACTGAAGGGTCGTTTCAAGGGCAGCCTCTGTTCGAGGTTGCCCTTGTTTATTTGTTTCTCAGCATGCAGGGAAGGAGGCCCAGAGGTGCCGCCTGCGACGCGAACGGCGCCAAAACGCACGACAGACTATCTTCAAACGCACCGCATACCCACCTTCGCCCGGCGTTCGCGCTGGCGAAGACCGATCCACCCGAACTTCAGCCTGACATCAACGAACGCCAGTGCAGCATGGAGCGCTGGAGGGTCACTAGACCCGTTTAGCAGTAAGACGGCTCTGAACGCTACGCTCCAATTGCAAACACACGTTCATCGTCGGATTTTTTAATGCGAGGGAAACCCATGAAAGTTCGAAAGCAGTGGACGCACATTGCGTCCTTTGGCTTCAGCTTAGCGCTGATTGCCTCGAGCGCGGCCATCGCAACTCAACAGCCTGCGGCCGCTTCCAGCCACCGTGAGGCACCGCTCATCTCAGAAGACCCCGTCGCCGATAACACGGATACGTATGCCTTTGTCAGCCCTGACCGGCCCGACTCGGTGACGCTCATCGGCAGTTGGATTCCGCTCGAGCATCCAGCCGGCGGACCAAACTACTACAGCTTTGGTGACGATGTGATCTACAAGCTCAACGTCGACACCAACGGTGACGCTAAGCCTGAAGTCACTTACAAGTTCACCTTTCATAAGAAGGTCCGTAACCCCAACACGTTCTTGTATAACGTTGGCCCGATCAACGACATTCGCACCGACACAAACTGGAACATCCCCCAAACCGGCACGCTGGTTGAAGTGGTCAATGGGCAGGAACGGACCCTGGCCACCGACTTTGCCGTGCCACCCGTGAACATCGGCTCCAAGAGCACCCCTGACTACGAGAAGTTGTGGAAGAGCGCTATCTTTAGCATCCCCACGCCCGAAGGCGACATCAAGGTCTTTGCTGGGCAGACCGACGACCCGTTCTGGGTTGACCTGCAGGTGTTTGACTTGCTGACGCTGCGCGGCAACCCGCCACCCGTCGGCTATACCCAGGGCCGCAGGAAGCCAACGGATGCCTTGCACCGTTTCAATGTCCACTCAATCGCGGTGCAGGTTCCGATTGCACACTTGCTCAAGACGGCACCTTCGGGTGAGTCCGTTATCGGCGTGTGGGCAACCAGCGAACGCTACTCGATGCGGGCCTATGGTGGCGGGACGATTGGCAACACCGGCACACCGGTGCAGATCAGCCGTCTGGGCATGCCGCTCGTCAACGAAGCGATCATCCCGCTCGCGCTCAAAGACGCCTTTAACGCCATCCCGCCCCCGACCGACTATGACTTGTTCACAAGTGGCACACCGGCCGGGGAACTACTCAAGAAGAGCGTGCTCAACCCCGAGCTGCAAAATCTGCTGCAGTCGCTGTATGGCGTGCCCCACCCCAGCGGCGACCGCACCGATTTGCTCGCGATCTTCCTGACCGGCATGAAGACCACCAAGCCTTTCACGATTCACACCAAGAACGGCGACGTGACCCTACCGGCTGGCTTCAACGTCAATCAGCCCCAGAACGTCCGCCCGGCCGAGATGATCCGCTTGAACACGGCCATCAAGGGTGACGTGTGCAAACCCAGGCCAGATCGGCTCGGTTTGCTCGGCGGCGACGCCTGCGGCTTTCCAAATGGCCGGCGCTTGAGCGACGATGTGGTCGAGATTGAGCTAGCGGCTGTGGCCGGTGCCGCCTACCCGGTGCTCACCAGCGGCACGTTCAACTTTAACCCAGCACTCCTGAACACCTTGAACGATCACGTCGATGTCAACGACAAGCCGTTTCGCAAGAGCTTCCCGTATCTGGCGACGCCGTGGCAGGGCCAGGAGTGGTTCGCCGGTGGCGGTCCTAACCAGACCATCTACCCGGTCCCAGACCCAAGCAGCTTGAACGAGGACGACTCGCGCGATCAACACGCGCAACAGACGCAACAAGCACAAGACGGGCAAACGCAAGAGTCGCAAGACTCACAGCCGTAAAAGGTTTGCGGCACACCGTCCGAGCAGCCCCGGCCCATGTCACCCATGGGTCGGGGCTGTTTTTGTTTGAGTCTACAATTCCCGCTGCGATGTATGACTTCGGCTCTCGCCTGCGCCAGTGGTTGCGCAACTCCTCACCCCTATTCGCCGTCATGCTGTTTCTAGTGCTCATCAATGTTCTCACGTCCAGTGGTTATCCCTGGGCGCTGTTTCCAATCGGGGCCATGATGATTCCGGTTCTGATCATGGCGGCGCACACGTTTCTGGCGGATAGTCCAGACAAGGCGGACGAGGCGGACGAGGTAGACGGGGCAAGCGAGCTAACGAGCCGCGAGGCGCGTCGGGCGGCTCGGCAGGCTGCCAGGCAGGGCCGCATCCAAGATACATTTGCGCCCATCCAACAGACGGCTTCACCCGATTTGCAAAACCGCTTGTCCCAGGCGCGCGCCTACAAACGCGAGATCGATACTCTGGTGAATACCAGCCAAGACCCGCTGCGCAAAGACAAGCTGCGCGGTCTGGCAAATGACGTGGCGACCTGGATGAAGACAGTCGAAGACATGATCGGGCGCATCGACGCTTTCAAGCGCAACAGCGTGGTGCAAAATGATCTGGCGACCGTGCCGGACTCAGTCAGGCGTCTGACCCAGCAGCTCAATGCCGAGACCGATCCACGCGTCAAGGCCACTATCGAGCGCACGCTGGCGACCCGTGCGGACCAACTGCACTCCTTGCAACAACTGCAAAGCCTGATGCGTCAGTCAGAGGCCCAGCTCGAAAGCAGTGTAGCGGCGCTGGGCACGATTTACTCACAAGTCCTGGCGACACAGTCGACCAACCAAGTTGCTGACTTCGGCCAGCTGTCGTCCGAGCTGGACGAAGAGTCCAAGCGCCTACGGGACCAGCTTGAAGCCCTCGAGGAGGTCAAGCTGGGCCGGGAGAAGGCCAATCTGGGCTGATATGGATTAGGGCGAGAGGCGCCATTCCCACACATTCCATGTCACCGGCAAGAACGCTGCCGGCCGCACGCCTGTGAGGCCCCGCACGAACTCGGCTTGTTTTGCTTCGTAGAGTGGGATAACCGGTGCGGCCCGCTGAATCTTGTCCAGCGCCTGTGCGAGCGCATCACCACCGCTCGGCGCGGCCAAGATCGCATCCTCACCGTTTGCACCGGCTGCAAGCAACGTATCAACCTCTGGATCACAAAACCCACTGGCGTTGCCCATTGACGTGTCGTGTGAGGCAGCCGTAGGGATTGCCGCGCACGAAAACTGTCCAGCAGCCGTTTCGGCTCCCTCGGCCGGATTGGGTGTAGCGATTTGATATAAGGCCGCGTCGAACTTGCGGGTGAGTAAGAGACCACCCGCTTCGTAGGGCGCAAACAGGCGGCTGTGAGTGCCTGCGCCAAACACGATCTCCACATCGACCGCAAAGCCCACGGCGGCGAGTTGGCGCTGGATCATCTGCGACACAACATTGCGCGGCTCGCGCTCGCTCGTCGTTAGCTGGAACGCCAATGTGCGTGTCATCATCGTGCCCGTCGTACCCGATACGACGGCGAAAGCCTTCTGACAGGGCATTGGATCACAGCGCCAGCCCGCCTGGGCCAGTAACGTTGAAGCTTGTGAGGGATCATAGCCAAGCGGCGATGACACGCCGCTCGTCCGCGCCGGGTCTTGACCAAGCACGTCGCGCTCAAGTGCGTGCGCCAGGGCTTGGCGCACTCGGACGTCATCAAACGGAAAATGATCGACGTTTAACACAAGCTGCTCGACGGCGGTCGTGTAGGTTAGGGCGTGCACGTCGTTGGCCGTGAGTTGGGTGCGCAGATTGAGCGCCTCCGCGACCGCGTCGCTCAGCGCGAATGGCTCGTGACCCATTTGCCAGCCAACCAGTTGGAACGTGATCCCAGCGATGGCGGGTGTGCCGAGCGGAAACGGAATTGCTGCGGGCAGGAGCGTGACGCGTTGATTGTCACTGGTGTCGATGACAAAGGCACCGTCACCGATAGGTTTGCGGGCAAAGTTGCTAGTGCGTTGGTCCTTGGCCACGACCCGATCCAAGAGATGTGCCGGTAGCCAGCGCACAACCGACCAATAGTTCCTGGGGACGAGCGCTTGCCCTCGTTTGCCGAAGCGCGCGTAGTCACCCAGTTGCGAAAAGTATTCAAATGGCACGTCACCGCGTAACGACCCGGCCGAAGCGGCCTGCGCCTGAGCGGCGCTCATAAAGCTCACGACCACCGTGCGCTCGTCCTGGGCAGTCATGTTAAACACTTGCTCGGTCAGCGGGTCGCGGATACCAGCTTCGGGTGACATAGTCAGTTGCCAGGCATAGATCGCGTCCTGGGCCGTGACCGGTTTGCCATCGGTCCAGCGCCAGCCAGGTCTGATGTGGAATGTCGCTTGCAGATGCCGCTCCGGGCCATCACCAGCAAAGACCACGCCGCTATTGTCGACTGTGGGCACAGCCTCGCAGCCCAGCGCCAGCGGCTTTTGCAAGTCACCCTGACCGATACAGCCGACGAACAAGGCCCCCAGCACCGTCCGTGCCGCAGGTGAGTAGGCATAAAACGGATGCAGCGAATCAATCAAACCGGTCAGTGGCACGCTCACCGGCTCAGGGGCGGGCGTCGCGGTTGGTTCTGGCGTTGGCGCTAGAGCCATTGTCGGCGACGCAAGTGCCACAGGCAGCGGTGTCTCGGGCGGCAACGTCACGGGCACGATCACGGGTTGCGGGTTGGCTGTGGGACGCGGTAGGCTTGGTGCAAGATCGCATGCTGTGAGCCCCAGACTAATGGCAAGCGCCCAAAGGCCGTTACTGATGAGCCGTGACAATGGTGTCTGAAATGAACAAATCGATCGCATGGTGGGCCGTGCGTCAAAGGATATTAAATGCAAGACGGCCGGGATGGGTTACCTATTATGGCCCGCAACGGACACACGCGCTAGCGCCACTCGACATACACCGGAGCCGTTAGAATAAGTGTCGTTTGGGGTTTGATTGTCCGGCCAAGCGCATCGACCATCCGCGCTGGTAGCGCTGGCAGTGTAACGGCCCGTCCCAAGGTTCGAGCATCCTTGGGCCACATCACCCACACCCGCTGCCCAGCCCGCAAGAACTCATATACCCGCACGCCAGCTATGTCAGTCCGCTCGCGCACAAACGAGGCCTGGCCTAAATAGGCGCTCGCGACCCGAAAGGCATCAAGCGCGGGGGTTGACCCACCCGCATTCGTCACCAGGTTGCTGCCAAACCAGCCTTCCCAGCTATACCATATTCCCGCCTGCACGTTTTGCGCCTTCGCTATGGCATACACTTGTGGCAAGTAATTGATTTTGGTGCGCTCATACTCTGCAGGCGGCGGCTGACACTGCCAACACACCAAGGCCAGTTCCGTCGCAAGCAGCGGCTTTGTCAACCCATACCGAGTGAGCGCATCGCGCAGAAACGTGACCTTGCGAATCAGGGCTGGGCCGGTCGTATTCCAAGCGCTCGCCCAATTTGGGTTGCTGTAGATGCCTTCTACGGGGCCATAAAAGTCATAGGTGTGGAAGCTGACCGCGTCGAAATAGGTCCCGCCGCCCGCGCGCAAGATACCCTCTAAAA
>Ga0075021_10000573_pt1 | contig 19227 bp, 27 predicted proteins | sample ColStrG_CSR_2012_FD_72749 | JGI IMG/M metagenome (GOLD analysis project Ga0075021, IMG submission 72749) | Freshwater sediment microbial communities in response to fracking from Pennsylvania, USA - Cold Stream Run_MetaG_CSR_2012 | ecosystem: Environmental > Aquatic > Freshwater > Creek >...
CACTCGTACCCAGGGCTCCCTTGGGTATCCTCCTCTCGACGAGTCGCACAACCCCTTCAAGCGCAGCGATGAGCGTCCTGGCGGTCCGAAGCGCCGCTACGATCACGAAGCCAAGAAGTGGGAGTGCACCAAGCAGAAGCCCACTGCAACTCACACCATCCAGCGCTGTGTGTACGTCGGTCCTCCCAAGCAAGGCGTGAAGCCCGGCAAGGTGAAGACTGTGCGCCGCAGCAAGGCCAAGATGAAGCGATACAACAAGGCCTACCACAAACACCTGAAGAGCATCGCAAAGCCAGGACTGCCGAAGCACGAGAAGTTCAAGAACGAGTTCCAGCCTGACTACCGCAAGAAGTACGCAGCACCCAAGGTGAAGTCCAAGAAGAAGGCTGCTGCGAAGAAGAAGTGAACCATTCCTGAAGTCACTGCTGCGCTCGCCTGAGGTAAGTCATGGCTCTCTCCAAGATGTGGTTGTGGGTTGGTGGTGCTGTCATCGGAGGAGCCGCGCTCTGGGCTGTCTCCAGTTCTGATGACTCAGGCGACGCAGGAGTGCCTTGGTGGGGAGGCTCTTCAGGTGGTGGTGAAGGCGACTCCATCACGCAGACCATCAACGACTTCATCTCGACAACTGGAGGAGCCATGGCAGCAGTCATTGATGGTCCGTCTTTCGCAAAAAAGATGTGGACTGTACTCTCTGACGCCTTCCCGACGATGGGCTTGGAGACAAAGCTCATCATCATCGCTCACGGTGGCTACGAGTCTGGCTGGGGACAGAAGGCAGCCATCAAGCAGGGTGCTGCGAACGACATGTTCAACATCACTGCTGGAACAGCAAGCAGCACGAAGTATTGGAACGGTCAGCGACTGACTGTGCAGAACGCAGACTACACGTACCTAAAGAAAGGCGCAGCGCAGCCTGACTCCAGCTGGGAGTGGGACGCAGGCATGAGCCAGTGGCGCAAGCGTATCGCACAGACATGGCGCGTGTACCCTGACTACGAGACTGCTGTGCGTGACTACTACGACTTCTTGGGGCCTGGACAGAACAATGGGCGCTATGTCGCAGCACGCAACGCTCTCGATGCTGGAGATGCTGTGACGTTCGCTCAAGAACTCGGCAAAGCAGGCTACTATGACATCAACATCATGGACGCCTACACTTCGTCGCTCTCAAACGTCGTCAACACCGTGAAGAAGTTTCTCGGAGTAGCATAGTCATGGCTCTCGGTGAAGGCTCATCAGGTCGCGCTGAAGACATTGCTGTTACGCTGGTAGTGAGCTTGTTCGGCTTGCGACTTGCGTATGGTGTCTACCAAGCAGTTCAGCGCGCTGAAGATGTTGGGCAGCGCTATGTAGACGAGCAACTCACCGAGCAGCAGAAGCATATGACGGTGGAGCAGCGAAGATTCAGCAGGGAAGCTGAACGAATCCTGACACTCATGAAGAAGTGAGATGAGTCATGACTCTTCTCTCCAGTCTGCCTCCTGAGGATCTGCGTATCACGCACACTCAGGACACAGTCACTGTTCAGTTTAAGCCGCGAAAGAAGACGCTTGACAGATGGATTATCTTTGCTCGTCTCGGCAAGCGCGTCGTTGGTTACGCTGTCTTCACTTCTGAAGGTACAACTCGTCTCTATCCGATGGAGGTGAACGTTGTTGGGACGTACCAGCGTCGCGGTATCGCGACTGCGATGTACCAGTATGCTCAACGCGTTTCTGGTCGGAAACTACGACCCTCAGGACAGCAGACAACAGCAGCACAACTTCTCTGGACTCATCTCAGAAAGCAGAAGCTGCTAAGGTAACTTCATGATTCCAGCATCACCAGCACATGACGCAGCAGGAACCTTCGATGGGGCTGGTCGAACTGTTGCTGTAGCTCCAACATCGACAGTCATTGTCGGACCACAAGACACAACCAAGAACCCATTCATCTCTGTCTACCTCAAGAACACAGATGCGTTGCAGACACTAAACGCTTGGATTGAGACAGGCCCAACAGTGACTGGTCCTTGGGCAAGAGAAGCATCACTTCAACTCGACCAGATAGTAGCACTCGATACACGTTCTGCCCGCTTCGACGCAATCGGTTCACAGTTTGTTCGCATCATGGGTCTGGCGTCTGGGCTAGGCCTCAATACAACAGCTTGGTGCTGGCTTGGAGATAGATTCTAATGTTCTCACTTCTGCTAGTCATGACTCTGTCTCAGTATCCTCAGCAGCAAGGCAAAGGACAGGATGGTGGAGCCTGGAACATCAGTGGCAACGTCACTGTGTCTGGTACGCCTATAGTCGCTGTGACTGGATCCACTTCCATCACTATTGATGGTGGCGTCATCGCATGGACACGACCATGTATCTGTGGCGAAACCAGTATCTCCAAGTGTGGCCCGGTAACAAACGTCGCGTCTCGTTTCCCTATCGATGGAGGTCTGGCTCCACGTAGCTATCTCGTCCTCACCAACAGCAACCAGAACACCGGGAACGTGAAATGTCTCAGCACTGGAGCCGTACCTGTGTTCGCCGCTGGCAACCCAGGTGACTACATGAGCCCAGGTGACAAGCCCTGGGTATACTCAGTGCCTGATTTGCTTGCTGATGGCGGCACACACGTCAACTGCATTTCAGACCAAGCAGGCGGCACCACAGCATTCTGCGCCTATGAATGCGCTTGTTCACCGTAGAGACGAGTTATGACTTCTCTTCTTGTGCTTGTACTACTTACTCAGGCACCTCCAACTCTCGGGGGCACTCCACTGCTTGACGACGCTCCTGAGGGTGGCAATCTCAGTGGAACCCGTGGCTCTCCAGGCATTGTCGTACCTCCCTACGTGCGCTTTGCTCCAGTGAATGGTGCTGGTCTTGGCTACCTTCCACCATTCTGTGCTGCGTTTGATGTTTCCGTTAAAGGAGCCAACTGGTGGTGCTTCGACGGCTCTCAGTCGGGTGGTTCCAGCAACGCAGCTGGTGCTGTCAGCGCGATGGCCGCTTATGGAGTCAACTCAGACAGCATCGATCGCATCTGCCCTAACGGGCCAAACTGTGGCTCTGTTTCGTCACGCCGAATGGTGGCGACTTCTGGAATGACTGGAGGTACATTCAAAGACACGTCGATTGAAATGACACTGTGTCTCTATGAAATTCCAGACATCGAGCCGACTACAGTTTTTATGGCGTCACACGGTACGAGTTCGTTGACTGCTGGTTACAGTTGGTTCCTAGCAGACGCTATCAGCACGACGACATGGTATGTCAGTGACGGTGTCACTCCAGTGAGCGTCAGCTACGGTACGCACACTGGAGGTGCACTGAATTTCTACTGTGGTTTGTGGAGTGTTGCTGGTGGTGTCGAGCTTTGTGCAAACAGCAGCTGCTCTGCACCTAGTGCACAGCCAGTCATGCAGGCTATTACAGCAAAGCCAACCGTTAACGGTATCAACGGTACAGTAAGCAATAACGAAACAGGCAGAGTGCTGGGCGCATTCTGGACGAACAAGCGCATGACAGACGTTCAGTACATTGCGATTTCACATGCGCTTCTAGGTGACCAACCACAAGCTATCGTGCGTGGCGTTGGTGTGCCTCCCATCACATTCAGCCGCGCGACAACAAGTAGTGTATGTGCTGATGCTGCATGCACAGCCCTATCTATCCTTCTCGCCGGGCGTGTAGCAGTAGCGCAAAGTGGATACGCTGGAAGCGCGACACGTCAGAACTTCATTCTTCGCTCAGGTGAAATCGATAACGCGGCGTGGGCAAATGGCGCAGGTGGAACCGCAACTGCTCCGGTGGTTGGCAAGAACATCGCTATCTCACCTGCTGGTACACTCACAGCAACGGAGCTTGAGTTTCCTGCGGTGAGCGGTGTGTCAAGCTTTTCACTTCACTATCAGCAAGCTACTGCTGTTAGTGCTACCACTTGCGCTGACGCAGTCTGGTTCAAGAGTGTGGACGGTGGTACCCAAACTGCTGCTATTACTGTTGGCGTACCGGGTGGTGGTGGTGCATTCTGTCCGGTAGGCCCGACATGGAGTGAGTGTTCATTCACGTATGGGTCGACAGCCTGCAACAACGTGAATCACTACATCGTTATTGGCAACGACACACGTACAGGTCAAGCACCTGACGGCGGTACACGCGCTGGAACCGCCGCTGCATGGGGTGCGCTGGTTTGGGGTGGAGGTGTCTATCACAACTGGACGAGCGCACCGTCGTACTGTCCAACGACAAGTGTCTCAGCAGTATGCGCCGCTGACGTCGCGAGCGTTCCAAACCTCTCGTTCACTGGCTCAACACTCTCTATCACCAGCAGCTTCACTCCGACTGCACCGTTCATCGCGGGCGAGACCGCTTTTCAGCTTCAGCTTGACGCCAACAATGACGTGAAGGGGTACATCACCAGCACTGGAACAACTTCAACATTCACCTGTGACTTTCGTATCGCGACCGTGTCGAACACCGTGGCGACAGCTGGAAACATCACTCCCGGCGTCGTGACCCGTGTCGCCTGCTACTATGACGGGATAAATCGAGCAGCATGTCTCAACGGAGTCTGCACGACAACAGCAGGCGTCTTGACTCTCCCAACTGGTACGATGACGCTGTGGCTTTCAACGCGCAGCGTGACGACGAACGAAGCGAACGGTCTTGGTTCAAATTGGTGTGCTGATTCCTCGTTACTCAAGTGTGTCCCATGAATCAACTTCTTGCGCTCGGTGTGACGCTGCTCTTAAACGGTACTAGCTACGATGTATTTGCGCCTGCCCCAGGCACTGCTACGTTGACTTGCGCTGATCTCATCGCGGCTGGCATCGCTGACGCCAGCTGCACAGCCCAACTCATTGCTTGTCCGACGCATCTCTCTGAACGTGCGCATACACTGCTCACCACTGTCGGGCTTCCTACCGAGCGCGCCGGTCAACGCTACGTCCATGGGCAAACACTTGCGCTTGTATGGACCGGAAGCGTGGCTGGTGGTTGGGCGGGGTCTGATGGTGGCATTGTCTGGCATGATGCCATCAAGCCCGGTGTCGAAGTACCGATGCTCCTTACTCTTGGCGTGACAGAGCGTGGAGACCCAAACCTTCAGGTGATGGACTACACCGCGTGCATGCTCTCAACCTGCGATGGACTCTGTACGGCTGCGGTGCCGCTACGCTGGGTTCAACCTCCCTGTGTACGTCAGCGCGCTGATGCAGGGCTCACCTGCTTGCGTCAGACCTTCACTGGGTGGGTTGATAGCGGTGACGGTAACGTCTTCCCTCGCACTCAGGCCGTCGATCCGGCGACATGCCAACCGGTCTCCTGTTCTGTTTGGGACGGCAACGACAACCCTGAGGTTACTCTCTAGAAGCCATGACTTTCAGGTGCTACGGTAGCTGCATGCTCGAAAACACCTACTTCCAGGCCCTACTCATCGTCGTTCTGGCACTCGTTGGCGCAGCAAGCATCGCAGGAGTCATGACTCTCCTGTCCTTCGCCAGCCTTTTCCCTCTCTTCAAGGAGATGCTGAGTCGGAAGCCTGTGGACCCTGTAGTGCCTGTCGTGAACGTCTCCTCATCTCCTGCGACAGTTCACGTTGAACCATCAGCTGTTCCTGTGACAGTAAACGTGGCAGCAGCGACTGCATCACCTCCGCTCATCACAGTCACTCCAGTCTCCAAGATTGACGTGAACGTCGCTTCAGTTACTCCTGACATCAACGTGACTCAGCCTCCCATCAACCTCACTGTCGCTGCGGCTCAGCCTCTCGTCACCATGATGCCTCACCTTGCTGCGGCTCCTCTGCCTATTATCCTGCGCATCGAAGGTGAAGCTACAGAGAAGACGGCGACAGTCGAATCAGCACACAAGGAAGCTGGTGACGCGACGACACTCCTCGCGACTCTTGCTGACGAAGCAGTTGTCTACGCTGAGTCTCGTGCAGGCATCGAGGCTGAAGCGTCAGGGACTCCGCTCACTGGTGATGAGAAGCAGCAACGCGCAATTGAGTACATCGTGCGTCGATTGAGCGTCGTACAGCCTCAGCTGCCTTCAGCCATGACTCAGCTGGATGCACTCGTCGATGTCGTCGAAGGGGCCTTCGCTCGTGTCTACGGCAATCGACAGTCGCGAGAGAAGCTGCGCTCCACCTATGCTCAGCAAGCAGTCGCCTACTCAAAGCAGCAGGGTGGGGAGCTTTCAGACCAGAAGGCTCATGCTTACGAAGCCTTCAAGGCCTTCGACCTGGGTGACAACAAGGTGCGTGACTTCAGCGACACAGAGATCCGCATCGCCGTCGATGCAGCCTTCGGAGCTTGAGTCATGACTCCAATCGAACTCAAGCAAGCGCGATGGAGAGCCTTTGACGTCTTCAAAGAAGAGGTCACACGTATTTGGAGCAGCGGAGAGAAGCTCGTCTCTCGCTGCGAACTTCACCCTGAAGTACCCAAAGAAGATGTGCATGCTGCCCTGCTCATTCTCATGCACGGCAAGCCAGTGCGCGACAGAGCCTGGGGCAATCACGTCGTCTATACTGCTGAGTCGTATCGGCTGATGATTCATCCAAAGCTCTTCGACGTGTCTGTCGAAGAGCAGCGTCGAACACTCATCCATGAGGCCTGCCACATCGGCTACAGTGGTCATGGCAAGAAGTTCATCGACTTCTGCCGCTCTGTTGGTGGTGTTGTGTCAGGCGCAGCTGTCGGCACCAACACCAACCGAGTCGCAGTCGAGCAGAAGTTCGGAGCACGCTACAAGGAAGTCGCTGTATTCAACACAGAGCAAGAAGCAATGGCACACGGACGCAGCCTTCAACAAGCGTACCGAATGCTGCATCCACAGCCTGAGCCTGGATTGAGCATCAGGCTCGCCTTCATCTAGGACAAGTCATGGCTTCCTACCCTACGTCGAAAGAGTTCGAGCGCTGGTTCGGTAAGTCACAGGTCGTCAATCCTGACGGCTCTCCGATGCGTGTCTACCACATCACACCAGCGAACTTCTCAACGTTTAGAGCAGGCGGCATGAACCCAATGCTAAGTGGCAAGGCTATCTGGCTCTCGCCAACCCCTGAGCGAACGAACGCGGCGCACAACACCATGCACCCGAAGTTCAAGAAGAACGTAATGCAGCCTCATCCAGAGATGATTGAGACTCCTGAAGGCAGGCGTATGTATGAAGGCACAAACATGATGCCGCTCTACGTGCGTGCAGAGAATCCACTCGATTTGTGGACAGACTATGATGTTGAATCCAAGCCAAACCTGCTGGCTGCGATGAAGGCTGTGAACCTGTACGTCAGAACTGTTGGACTTCCGACATCATCTGTTGTGCTTGAACCAGTGGAACTTGCGAGAGCAAAAGAGCTTGGCTACGACAGCATCATCACACGCACAACAGACAACGAATCCATCTGGGAGATAGTCGTCTTCTCTCCCAATCAAGTGAAGTCGGCTATCGGCAATCGAGGTACGTACAGCCGACGTGACAACAACATCTTGAACGGTTAGCGACGCTGGTTGATGAACATCCCCAGCAGCACACCTGTACCGAAGAAAGCAGCGGCACCGAGAACAGCCAAGAAGAGAGCGTTACCGCTCCCATCCTCGCTGGCTTCGCCGTAGGGCGCGATGACCTGCCGACCGATGTGAGCCCCAGACAGCACGATGGTGGGCTTCAGGGCAGCCCACAGCGGGTTGGAGGGGCCTTCTACGAGCCCCTTCACAGACACGGTGACCGGGGTTGTCCACTCGGTGCGGATCTCAATGGTCTCAACCAGAGCAGCCATCAGGGCGTCGGTGTTCAGGTCGCCTGAGTCGGTGATGATGCTCTCAGGGAAGCCCTGCTGAGCCACAGCCTGCCTCACAGGACCGACAAGGAGGCTTGGGATTGAGGCGAGGTTCTGCCCAGTGATGGCTGTGACGCGCATGCTTCAGCCTACAGCGTCACAGCCTCGAAAGTCACGACTCCAGGCCACGCACAGGGTTGCTGAGGCCACCGCTGACCAGCTGGAGTTGAGGACCCTGGCCTTCGCTCTTGAAGAAGGCCTCGGAGCGGATGAAGTAGGTGAGGTGGTTGCGAGAGATGCCGCCACCCATGTTCAACCGCTTATGCACACCACCATCATCATCAGTGTGCAGCCAACCAAGGTTGTTGAAGTCACGCCAGACACGCGTAGGCACGTAGCCGGCGCTTATCAGAATCTGGTCAGCTTCATACGGCAGGTAGACGATTCCTTCTGTCGCTCGAACACCAACGACATGGTACTGCTGTTGACCCTTCGCAGGCCCACCCATGTCATTGATGTATTCCATCGGGTGAGCAAAGTAGTGATCGCGGAAGCGGCTGAGTGCTCTCTCTGCGTACGCCAGCTGCTTGGTCGGTGCAGTCTCTTGCCAAGCCATCTGCGCGTCGTCGAGTGCGCGCTCCATTGCTTCATTGCGGTCAATGCCGAGTAGCCAGATGTCACTCAGCACTTGTCCAAGTGCTATGAGTGCTGCGTAGCCTGTGTGGTTGGTGTAGAAGCCGACTCGATTCGTCAGCGCTTCCTTCAGTTCTTTGTACATCTGATGCAGCGCTGCGAGTCCACCTTCAGCATTCACAAGCTCAGCCAAATGTGTGAGGTACAGCTGACCAGCGTGCCCGTGGTTCTGCTCAGCGAAGTCATACAGCGATGCAGCGAATTCCTTATTCGCGAAGGCAGGTGAGTGAATCTGCATGATGCGGTTGAACTGACCACCCATGTCACCATCGCCGATGAGAGGCTGCTCTCCAGTTGTACGGGCGATGCAGTTCCAGTTCACTCTGTCGTTGCGAACTCCACCCTCTTTCGCACCACGGTCTCTGCTCTGCTCCAGACAGACGGAGTAAATCAGTTCATGCCCATCGACATGAGCAACCTGCTTCTCGTCGTAGAGCACAGGAAGGTTGTTGGTGTGCTTGAACAACTCCGTCATCGCGACGACGGTTGTGTTCATTGACCCGTAGAGCATCTTCGGGTTGCCGTAGATGGAGAGCGCCAGCTGTGCAGCTGCCGTCTTGCCGACGCCGCTGTCGCTGTAGTGGTGCACGATGAAGGTGCGCATCTTGATGAGGCTCAGCAGCGGAGACGCGAAGCCAGCGGCCATGACGAAGCGAGCCACCCAGCCACACTCCTTGACCTCCTTGTACTTCGCGAGCCACAAGTCATAGCTTCCCTTCGTAGCGTAGGCGTTGAAGTAGCGGTGGCCTCCTCGGGGATCCGCGTCGAGGTGTCCAGGGCCAATCCATGTCTGTCCGACCAACCAGCCAATCTTCCCGTTGAGCAGGTACTGACCTGAGCGATTGCCGACAGGATGATGAGGAAGAGTCTTGGCGTTCAGCGCTTCCATTGTCTGCAAGAAGCCGACAACCTGACGTGCGTTCAAGACGTCGAATGGAAGACCATGTCCACCGAGCGTCGCAATCTTGCGGTCGTCAGTGATTTGCTCTCGGGTCAGCCACACATAGGTCTCGTCACCCAGGAGCGTGAAGTAGCTCAAACGGATGAGAGGCTCATTGGTGTCGAGTGTGGTGCCGAGGCCTGAAATCCAGAACGCGCGCTGACTGATGCGCTTACGTCCTCCGTAGTAGTCGAAGGGCAGAGGCTCCAACACATCAGGCTCTGCTTCAAGGCAGCGCTTTCCTTTCATCCACACGCCGTCCGACCAGACCTCGTAGCCATGCGGAACGAAAACTCCTGCGACGACTTGAAGTTTGTCTGTCGCTCCCTCTGCCAAGAAACGCGGCTTCGTCATGCTCTCTCCTCGTGCGTACAGCCCTTCGCCCACTCCTGAGCGGTCTCTTGAAGTACCATCAAGGTAGCCCGCAGGCTAGAGGGTTCCATGACTCGCGCGAGAGTCATGGAGGAGGTGTGACGGGCTGTCACACGAATCAAACAGGCACACGTCGCCCGCTGGTTGACAGGACTCCTTGACTGCATTTCAGTCATCACATACAAGCCCTTACCATGCTCGTCAGTGCTTCGGAATTCCCTCTCGGTAAGCGAGGGCAGCGACCCATCCTCGTGCCGATGGGTCGAGAGACAGCGAAGCGGTTCAGTGCAGCAATCCCTGGTGCCGAGTACGGACGAGACGGGCTGCGGCTCTCCTGGGACATGGTCCCAGTCATCCAGCAGGTGCTGGCGATTCCACCTCAGCCCGAGGCTGGGTTCCCGACCATCAACGGTCAGGAGGCCTACGACACCTTCTTCAAGTCACGACTTCGGGACTACCAGAAGGAGATGGTGAAGTTTCTGGTGATGCGGTCCTTCGCCCTCAACGGCGATCCCTGCCGCTCTGGAAAGACGCCAACGACCCTTGCAGCGGCTGCTCTGCTTGGTCTTCCCAAGGTGCTCATCCTCTGTCCCAACCTCGCGAAGCTGGTCTGGGCGACAGAACTCGTGAAGTGGATGAGACAAGACTCAGTGCTGCTTTATGGTCGTGCTGCTGACGAAGCTCGAACCTTCTGTGTGACCTGCAACGGCAAGGGTCGTCTCACTGTTGATACTGAACTGATTCACTGCCCTGACTGTAGAGCGAAGAACGGTCAGAGCCTCGGCATGAGAATCCATCGAGATGGCGAAGCAATCGAAGCCATCAGCAAAGCGAAGTACGTCATCTCGAACTACGACATCTTGATTCCGCAGACCCGACACACAAACGTCGGCGTGCGAATGACAGATGGTCGTCTCCCTGGTTGGGCTGGTGTTCTTGCTGCTCAGGGCTTTGATCTCATCATCGCTGATGAGGCTCATCTACTCCGAGGCCGCAGCAAGCTCGACAGGAAAGGCGAGTCTCGCAGAGACAAGCTCGTTGAGATGGCTCGTGGCGTCGAGCGTGTCTGGGCGCTCACTGCGACACCTGTCTTTGGACGCGTAGCTGACCTCTGGGCTCTGCTTGACGTTCTGTCTGATGGATTGTTCGGTCGCCCCTTCTTTGACTTTGATGTTCATTACGCGTCAGGGCACAAAGGTGAATACGGCTGGGAGAACGATGGAGCAGAGAACATTGACGAGTTGAAGTCACGACTCGACACCTTCATGCTGAAGCGAGACAGGAAGACCATCCTTCCTCACATGCCTCCGAAGACTCGTCAGGTCATTCGACTTGAGCCTTCGAAGATGAACTTTGCCAAGCCGAAGGGAGGCAAAGGCATCGGCGGTCTCCATGAAGCTCTGCGCATCACTGCGAAGCTGAAGGAGTCAGCAGTCATCGAGAACGTCCTGGCTGAGTGCATGGAGGGTGGCAAGACCATCGTCTACGCCTACCAGAAGGACAGTGTTCGCTCCCTGGCTGAGGCACTCGCTGAGGCAGGTGACAAGGGGCCTCAAGGCACTGCGCTCAAGGCTCGTCATTTCCGTATCTGGGCAATCAACGGTGACACTCCAGTCGAGCAGCGTTTCAAGATGGCTGAGGCCTATCGAGAGTGGACGGGCTGCGCCGTCTTCGTGGCCACCATCAACAGTGTGCCTGTCGCCATCTCACTGAATGGTGCTCAGAGCGTTCACTTCGCTGACTTGACGATGAGTCCAGCTGACTTGCTTCAGGCTGAAGATCGCTCCTACGAGACAGACTCCAAAGGTCTCGCCATTCTCTACTACGTCGTAGAGAAGACAGTGGATGAGCATGTCGTTGACATTGTCCTGCCTAAAATGCTAACACTTGAGAATGTCATGAAGGAGACAGCGGCTGGTGACTTCAAGGCAGCATTCAAAGGTACAATCGACCCTGACGTGATGGCTGAGGAAATCTGGAATCGAATGAGCGCTGCGGCGCTTTGAGGGAGTGAGTCATGACTGTTAATGCCGTTGATACTTTTTGGATTGCGTTTGTATTCATCGCAGCACTCGTATCATTCTATATCTTTGACTATCGAAGGCGCAGCTGTTTCCTCGGTACGAAGGTCAAGAAAGTACCACCAATGCCTCCAAGTTCTCTTGCAAGTCAGCTTGGACTCATTCCACTTTCAGTAGTCACTCCAACAAGCCGGCTGATGCTCATGCACATCAAAGACGTAGTCTGTCCTCACTGTGGCTCTGGCATTGTGTCTGAGAGTTACCAGCAAGACGGAAAAGGAGGTACATACCGAGATGAAAACGGTGAGCACGGAGAAAGTCGTAGCTTTGAGTGTGGCATCGGCGCCTCTTGGAGTCTGCCGTTCGGCTACTATGTAGGGCCAGCAGATAGCTGCAAGAACTCTTCAGTACGCGGCCTCCGTACAGAGAAGAGGATGAAAGCGAAAGCTGCATTCGAGTCATTCGTCAACTCATTCGACGTCGATGACACCTACAAAGAGCGCATTCTTCGTGACGTGAGGAACTACCCGGTGGACTGGTGACCTATGAGTCATGACTCAAAAGCGGTTCGAGGAGAGAAGGAGTTCACGCCGAGAGTACGCGGTATGGCTCTGCGCGCATACGACGCTGAAATAAGACGCATCGAAAGGAATGCAGAACGTCTCCGAGTAGACAGGTTTGCGATTGCAGCTGCAAGCACTACAGAAGAACTAGCGCTCGTAGACAAACGCACGTACAGCAACGACCCATTTCCTTCGTTGTGGTTGTATGCTCAGGACTTCAGATCGACCTGCTGTGTCTGCAAAAAGAAAGTACACGGTGGTGTGGGCTGGGCACCTGGGTTCTTCTTCTGTGAGAAGTCACGTTGTGACTCGATGGGCGATAAGCTCTACGCGCTCGCCAAAGGAAAGCAAGTACCGCTTCAACCCGGCGACAAAATTCGTGGCATCAAAGTACGTCACGCTTTTCCACTCTTCGAACGCAAGAAGCGAAAAGCACTGCTGAAAGCAGCAAAGAGCATCGGACTTGAGCCAACTGGAGACAAACATGTCTACTGATGAGCGTGATGATGTCGGAGCATCACTTGACATGCTCAGTCACATCGACGACAAGCTGAATCGCATCGCTTGCGCTCTTGAGACGTTCGTCAAGCTCCAGCAGTGTCGAGCACAATGGTACGATGGAGGTGAAGCTCGGTACCGCACACTCCCCATCAACCATGCAGGTGAAGAACACTCGTATCACGAAAGGTGAGTCATGACTACTTACACAGAAGAAGAACTGAACTCGCCGCTGACTGGACCTGCAACTCACTCTCTTCCAGCAAATACAGCTGAAGTCGTTGAAGCACTCAAGAGTGAACTCGCTCGCTACGAGTCGATGCAGAAGAACTGGGGTCAGTACATCGAAATCGAAAACCAGAAAGAGGCCTGCATGCAGCGGGCTCACTTTGGCGATGGTGTCATTCAGTGTGCCATTGAGATGCTTGACTTTCAGTTGAATCATCAAGCTCTTCGCGATCGTCCAATTCGAGAAGTGCTTGATATGCTCCTCGCTTGGAAAGCTGAAGTATTCGATGACAGCACCTCAATCAAAGGTGTGTGGTGGCGTGGTGAAGGTCCTCGTAGCGCTCAAGTGTTCAACGACAGGGCAAAGAACTACAGAGACAACAAGGTGTCTGAGGTGTATGGAAAGCTCCGTAAACTGAAGGATGAAAAGTGAAAGACAAATCAAGTCGAGAGATTCAGCCTGGAAACATCATCGTCTACGGACAAGCGTTGGGTCGATGCGCAAGCATCAACTACGGCAAAGTCATCTCAGTTAAAGAGAAGACGCTTCGATTCGTAGGTCTTGGTCGAGAAGGATACGCGGCTGACAGCAAGTACCGCTACCAGAAATGTGCAACGTTGCAGTTCGAAAGCCGTATCCTCATCGTGACGCGCAATCAGGTCAACGCAAAGGCTCTGATGCTCCTTGATGGTATCGACATCAGCAAGTTCAAGTGAGTGAGTTATGACTCACTGGTTCGCTCTCGTCTGGAATGACGACAATACCATGGTGACTGGAGAGACACAGCGTCAGCGATCCAAGGTTGCTGAGCGTCAGGACACCTTTGAAGTGTACGGCCAAGGGCGAACCAGAATCATCGAACTCGTTGAAGTGACTCCAGAGATAGCGATACTTTTGAAGCGAAAGGATAAGCAATGAGACAGGTGTGGCAGATTCAATGGAAAGACGGAACTCCATTTCGGTTCGGAAACTCGAACTACTCTGATGAACACGCAGCACGCTTTGCATTGCACCAAGCAGTTGCGTCTCATGGAGCGAAACTCAAACTCGTTTCATATGTTGAACTGACACCTGCTCTTCAATCAGTCATCAACGCGGCAAAGAAGCATCTCAAGAGAGAGCTACAACGCACAGGTGAGCGTGTTGTCAGAGAGAAGGACTTCAGTGAACATCAGGTTTCAGTAGAGGAGTTACGTCTACTCTTTGCAACTGAGCGGCTGGTGAAGTACGAAGAGCAGCGCGCAGAGAAGGAGCGTCGTGCGTCGATGAACCCTTCCAGACGCTGAATGTCAGCCCCTCCTGATACAAGAGAGCCATGATGAATCTCCCTGGTGGATCCTCAAGTCGTGGCTCTCATCGTCTCTCTGAGGCAGCCATTTGCCCTCGCAAGTGGTACATCCACAACGTACTCAAGAAGGTGCCTGTTCGGGAGCCTGAATACTTTGTGGTAGGCCGACTCGTTCACGTTGCACTTGCCTACTGGTTTGCGCAACGACTTGAAGTGAAGCCTGAGTGGTTCCAGACAGTCACACTCCTTGATGCACTCAACATCGTCGGAGCGGGCTATCCTGAAGCCATCAAGCTTGCGCTCGACATCCTCCCTGCTTACACATCTCACTACGGTGCTGATGCTCAGTGGAATATCATCTCCATTGAAGAAGAGTACACAGCAACCATTGGTGAGATTCGAGCACTGACTGGTGCAGCCTCACGTCCAGGCGACGGAGAGCGTGTCTCCTGCCGCATCGACCTTCTGGTGGCGTGCAACGGGAAGCTTTGGGGCGTGGACTACAAGACCATCGGTCGCAGTGGACGCAACGGCAAGCTGGAGAGCTACAACCCAGGTGCTGAGTACGCCATCCCCTGGCAGTTCCTTCTCCAGACCGGAGTTCTGCGTCATAACTTTGGAGCGAAGTTCGGTGGAATCGTCGTTGAACAAATCTGCAAGAAAGCACCGTATGATTTTCACCGAGAAGTCATCGAAATTCCGCTGCAACCTTTTCTTGCTCTGCCTGATACTGCTAGCCGTATGTGTCAGACCGAGCACCGCATCATTGACTTGATGCAAGAGGTTGAGGCACAAGGCACCGACCTGTCGATGTGGCTGCCTGACGGAAACTTCTGGTCTTGCTTTCCGTATGGCAAGCCTTGCGAGTATCGACCGTTGTGTCTGGCTTCAAGCAATCTGAAGCGTCAAGAAGTGCTTGCATCTGCGTACCAAGACAAGTAGAAGTCTCTTCTGCTTCCTCGTTAGGAGAACACCCATGGCTGTGATGCAGTTGCCTATTGACTCACAAGATGTACTGTCCCTGCCTCCATGTGTCGTCCTGTATGGACCTCCCGGTGCGGGAAAGACCTTTGAAATGGCGAGAGCGTTCAGCAACACTCTCTACATTCAGAGTTCTCCTTCCATCCTTCATGCGTATGCTCACTACGTCAAAGTGAACCCAGACAAGAAGTTGCGACTTCCGACTCGTGTGACTCTCGATGAAGCGACAGTCGCAAAGCACTATGGTGGCTCCATTGAAGCAGCCATCATCGGTGTCGCTGAGCAGTTCATTGCTGCCTGCGACCGTAACGACTGCCCCTACGAGGGGATTGTCTTCGATGAGTGGAACACCTTGTGTGAGCGTCTGTACGCTGAGTTGAAAGAAGACAGGTGGAATCGCTACAAGGGGCGCAACGGCAAGCTGAACATCTTCGCAGTGATGGATGGCTTCAAGGCGATTCATCGAGCCATTCTCTCCATCGCACGGCGCACGCGACGAATGGTGGGCTTCGTCAGCCACTACCAGGGGCCGAAGTGGGATGAGGATCCAGAGAGCCCGACCAGGGGCCAGCTGAAGTGGCCGGGTGGTCCCCAGATGCCGATGGGTCTGTCGTCGCAGATTGTTGAACTCTGCGCAGACGCTGACGTCGTTCTTCAGTTGGTGGTGAAGGACGAGAAGACCGGAGGCTTGATTCTGGAGTTGCCTTCCATTCCTGCGGCTCCTGTCGAAGCTCCTGTCGCTGCACCGATGAGTACGGCTCCGCTGAGTCTCTCGATGCCTGCGGCAGGAGGGCTGGTGCTGCCTGGGCTTACTCCTGCGGCTCCGATGGCTGCACCACTGTTGTCCATGGGCAGCCCAGCCGACAAGTCGCTGGCCGGTCAGCGCGTCTTCATGACTGCACTGGACAACAAGTGGTTCCGCAAGGTGCGTGGCTTTGGTGGAATTCAGAAGGAAGAGCTTCTGGACATCACTCAAGGCAAGGGACTTCGCGAGCTTCTGGCTCGTGCTGGATACCCGGTCTGATTTGAAGATTGCTTGTTGTTGACACTGGCAATCTTGTGGGTGTAGGAAAGCTCAACCGACATCGTGTCGGGGAGCCAAACAACGCAGTAGGAGCAGAGAGGACATTTTCCCATGTCAAAGCCTGAGACGTTCAACATCGACTTCACCGAGGCAAAGGACTACACGACGTTCGAGGGCATCGGTGGAGGTGCACTCCTGAAGCAGAACGGCATGTACGCTGGTGTCGTCACCAAGCTGCTGCCGCGGAAGACCGCGAAGGGTGACGGCATGATGTACGTCGTCGTGACCCTGAGCGATGCCGACGAGAAGGGGCAGCAGATCGGCGGCAACGTGATGTGCACGGGCAAGGATCGCAATGGCGACCCGATGTCTCGTCAGCTGTGGGCTCTCATCGAGTCGATGGGCTTCACCCAGGCGCAGGTGCAGGGCCTCGCAGCGAATGGCGTGCAGTCGGTCGAAGCAGCCATGCAGCTGCTCATCAACAAGCCCTGCCACATGCAGGTCGAGTCCGAGGTGTACGACAGCAAGGAGACGTCGAAGGTGAAGAACTGGATCACCGTCGCCCACTACAACGAGGCCATCGCAGCCGGTGCTCATCGGCAGCCTCGGGCCGCGCAGCAGTCATTCACAGGCACCGCTCCCGTGGCGTCGCTGGCTCCCAAAGGCACCAACGGGGCTGGTGGCCCTCCGTCGCTGCTCAACATCGGTGGAGCGCCTTCGATGGCACCCTCCACTGACCCGCTCGCTCGCATCCAGAGCGGTGGCCTGAAGATCTGAACCAGTCGTCCTGAAGTCACGACTCTGCGGGAGCCGCTGATGGTTTCCGCAGAGTCGCAGTCGTAAACCCAACAAGCTTCTCCGTAGTAGCTGTACCCACCGCAACACCAACGAAAGAGGCAGTCATGGCAAAGGCAGCGGCAGCAACGAAGACGGTCACGAAGTTCGAGGGTCTGGAGCAGATCGAGTCCATTCCCACCACCCAGCGCAGCGGTCGTACTGCTGCGATGATCGCGGAACTCAGCGATCTGAAGAAGGGCAAGTCGGTGAAGATCATCGACTTCACTGCCACTCCGAACGCCTCGACGGCGTACGGCGCTGCACGCTCACTGCGCGCTGCGGCTGACAAGGCAGGCCTCACCGGTTTGACCATCAAGGTGGTCAACAAGGTGGTCTACGCCTCTAAGGAGTAATCCTTCGGCGTGAAGTGAGAAAGCCCCTACGGTCTGTACGACGTAGGGGCTTTTCTTCGTCTGCTGTTGAAATTGGCTTGACCATTGCATGACGACCATGGTAGTGTGTCCCCACAATCGTTCAAGGAGGCATCATGGCGACGTTGACGGTGTATCGAGGAGCAGTGACCTGTGAAGGCTGTGGTGAAGAGAAGCCACGCTTGAGTTCACGCTCGTGTCAGACGCAGGACTGCATCGACGATGCTGAATTTCGTGGTGCACCTATCAAGTTCTCATGGGAAGACAACGGAGCAGAAATCGAACTGGACGTCAGGGGTCAGATGGAACCGACACTCATCGTTGAAGTGACCGTAGATGGACAAAGGTTCACGCTCACTGATCCCGAAGAATTGGAAGCAGCCATCATGCTCGTCGTCGATGCCTACGCGACCATCATGCCTGGGGCGAAGGGGATGAAGTCATGACTCAGGTTCTTGAAGGACGACGAGAACATCTGCGACCCAAGGACGACCCTACCTGCGTCTTCTGCGGCAACTCTCCTGCATTCGAAGATGACTCCAACGAGCTTTGTCTGACTGATGAAGACAAAGTTGCTCATATGCTGCTGACTGCTGAAGAGCGTCATCAAGCAGAAGAGGCGGTTGACCTGTTCAGGATGGAGCTTCAGCGCTACGAGACCTATCTGAGAGAAAACTGCTCCATCAGCATTCGAGACAATCAGTTCTGTGATTCGCGTGACGAAATCACTGAGAGCGTCACAGAGTCGTCGATGGACGCGCTCATTGACTGGGTGAAAGCTGGACGCATCTCAGCTGCATCTCATGGAGCCATCTTCGACACTGGCTTTCGTGCTGTGTCTGAAGGTGGAGAGATTCTCTACTTCGATCCTGAGGTCATCGTCGATGAGGTTGAGTTCCTTCGCCTCGCCTGGAAGACACTCCAGCACGTCAATGTTCCTGCTGAGCGTCTGAAGCCTTTGATGGAGCGTTACGACAAGCTCTATGGTTCTGTGCTGTCTCTCGACTCCAAGGAGAAGTCATGACTGACAAGATGGTTCCATTTACGGTTGAAGCAATGGACTTTCACTACGGTCTTACTGGCGATGAAGTCTGGTATCGAGCAGATGGAGTAACCTTCGGTCTTCGCGCGACAGTCGAGGCTCTCAAGTTGTCTCGTGAGATGTACCTTGATGAAGTCAAGCTGCGCGGCATCCAAGGTGATGAGTGCAACCTGCATGAGGCTGCTTGGGAAGAAGAGAAGTCACGACTTCAAGCCCGCATCGCCGCGCTGGAGGTCGAAGCCGAGAAAGGGAAGGCGCTGCGAGAGAGCGCTGACGTCCTCTACGCCACCACCAACGACATGCGCATCGCCGCCGAGAAGGACCGCGACCGCCTCCTGACCGAGGCCGAGCAGGCGGCGCAGGCGTTGGAGCACGCGAGGGGTGAGGTTCAGCGACTCAGTGGAACGCTCACCACCATCAGCGGCATCCGAGACAGCATCGTCGGAATGCAGGGGTTCAACTTCAGCGAGCACGCCTATCCGCTCGTGGCCGCACTCGACGCTGCCGGATTCAAGGGCAACGGCTACGAGATCTCCCGCGCGAACCTCGGAACGCTCATCGAGCAGCGCGACGCCGCGCTGGCGAAGGTGGGACAGATGCGGAC
>Ga0075021_10000574_pt1 | contig 19205 bp, 17 predicted proteins | sample ColStrG_CSR_2012_FD_72749 | JGI IMG/M metagenome (GOLD analysis project Ga0075021, IMG submission 72749) | Freshwater sediment microbial communities in response to fracking from Pennsylvania, USA - Cold Stream Run_MetaG_CSR_2012 | ecosystem: Environmental > Aquatic > Freshwater > Creek >...
GGCGAGGAGGCCGCGATGGCGGCCGTGCTCGGACACGACATCGACGAGGGCGACGTCGTCGTGATCCGGGGCGAGGGGCCGGCCGGCGGCCCGGGTATGCGCGAGATGCTGGCGGTCACCGCCGCGCTCGTCGGCGAGGGTCTGGGGGAGAGCGTCGTGCTGATCACCGACGGGCGCTTCTCAGGCGCCACACACGGCTTCATGGTCGCCCATGTCGCGCCGGAGGCCGTCCGCGGCGGGCCGATCGGCGCGATCGCCGACGGCGACGAGGTCACGATCGACGTCGACGCGCGCACGCTCGACGTGGCGCTCAGCGACGCGCAGATCGCCGAGCGCCTTGCCGCCTACGTGCCCGGCGCGCGCGCCGACGAACACGTCGACGTCGCGATCCGCAAGTACGCCAAGCTCGTCGGCAGCGCCGCCGAGGGCGCCGTCACGAGCTGAGCGCTCCGCGCCGCGCCGCGCCGCGCCGCGCCGACGATCGCGGACGGCCGCGACACGACGATGCGCCGCCCGGCGCCGGTTCTCGCGCCGTGTGCGCCGCGCGCTATTCGTCGAGGAAGTCGGCCAGCAGCGCGTTGAACGCGGCTGGGCGCTCGAACATCGCGACGTGGCCGGTGTCCTCGAAGATCACCTTGCGCGAACCGGGGATCAGCGAGGCGAACACATCGGCGTCGCGGACGTTGATCAGGCGGTCGCCGTCGCCCCACACGATCAGCGTCGGACACGCGATCTCGGGCAGGCGCTCGCGCACGTCGTAGTCGAGGATCGCCTGCAGCGCCTTCAGAAAGCCCGGCTTGCCGGCGCCGCGCAGCTGCTCGGCAGCGAGCGCCGCGGGCAGCCGGCCCGGGTGGCGCGCGACGACGGCGAGCGTCGCAGCACGCAGCCGCGCGCGGCGGGCGACGGCGTCAGAGCGCGAGGCCAGCCAGGCGGCGGTGCCGGCGACGACTCGCTCTCCGCGCCGCAGCGCCGGCACGGCGCGCATCGTGCGCGGATCGGCGTAGGTGGAGATCCCGGCCGGGGACACGAGCACCAGGCGCTCGACGCGTTGCGGGAACGCGATCGCCAGCTCGGCGCCGATGAAGCCGCCCATCGAGTTGCCGACGACGGCCGCCGCGCCGATGCCGAGCTCGCCGAGCAGCTCGTCGAGCAGCCGCGCGTAGCCGGAGATCGTGATCTCGCCGGGCGGCATCGGCGACGCGCCGAAGCCTGGCAGGTCGACGGCGACGACGCGGTGCGTGCGCGCCAGCACCGGCATCTGCTCCAGCCAGTTCTCCCAGCAGCCTGACAGGCCGTGGACGAACAGCAGCGGCGGCCCGTCGCCGAGCGCGATCGTGTTGATGAGCTGGCCGTCGACGGTCAGCCAGCGCTGGTGCTCGCGCCAGTCGACGTCGAGCCACGGCGAGCGCCCGACGGCGCCGTAGGCGACACCGTCGCCGGCCGCGACGCGCACGGAGCCACCGGGTGGGATCGTGGTGCCCATGGCCGTGAATCTATCCCAGCGCCGCCCGCGCGCCATGCGAGCGCGCCGTCAGGGGCAGGCGCCGCAGGCCACGGCGGCGAAGGTGGTCGGCGTGAGCACCGCGGCGGAGAACACACACGGCGCCGGCGCGCGGGTGCAGACGCCGCTGCAGCGCCGGTGGGCGGAGGCCGTCGAGCTGCTCGACGAGGACCTGGCGCGCCGTGACAGCGCCGCGCGCACGCGTCGCGCCTACGCCGTCGATCTGCGCCAGTTCGCCGAGTGGGCGGCCGCAGAGGGCCTCACGCCACAGTCTGTCGGCGCGAAGGCGGTGCGCCGCTGGATCGCGCACCTGTCCGAGCTGGGGGCCGCGCCGAGCACGTCGGCGCGCAAGCTGGCCGCGCTGCGCGCGCTGTTCTCGAGTCAGCGCGAGCACGGTCTGATCGCGCACAATCCCGCCGACCTGGTGTCCACGCCTCGCCGCGGCGAGCACCTTCCACGCGTGTTGAGCGCGCGCGACGCGGCGCGCCTGCTCGACGGCATCCCCGCGTCGGGGCCGCTGGAGCTGCGCGACCGCGCGATGTTCGAGCTGGCATACGGCTGCGGGCTACGCGCCGAGGAGATCGTGTCGCTGTCCACGGCCGACGTCGACCACGACGCGGAGCAGCTGCGCGTCGAGGGCAAGGGCCGCAAGACGCGCTTCGTGCCCGTCGGCGAGCCTGCGCTGGCGGCCGTCAGCGCATATCTCGAACGCGGGCGCGGCGCGCTGGCGGCGCCGGCGGCCGCGGATCCCGCGCGCCCCGGCCCGGCCGCGGCGCGCGCGCGCGGCGCCACGCGCCCCGACGACGCGCTGTTCCTCAGCAAGACCGGCCGCCCGCTCGGCACCAGCGACGTGCGCCGACGGCTGCGCACGTGGACGAGCCGGATCGGCGCCGGCGAGGGCAGCTCGCCGCACGCGCTGCGGCACAGTTTCGCCACGCACCTGCTCGACGGCGGCGCCGACCTGCGCTCGATCCAGGAGCTGCTCGGCCATGCCAGCGTGTCCAGCACGCAGATCTACACGCGCGTCGAGTCCGCGCGGCTCAGAAGCGCGTACTCGCGCGCCCATCCGCGGGCCTGACGCGCGTCGCGCGAGCCCGCGGCCGCAGGGCCGCAGCGCACCCGCGGGACCCGGCTTTTCGGCTGCGGGCACGAAAAAGGCCGATAGCGCTAGTAGGCTGCGCTCTCCGTCGGCAATCCACCGCAGAGCAGGGGGGGAAGCACCCTGGAGACGAACGTCAAACCGATCGAGCTGCGCGAACTGTGGCGTCGTTACAAGAACGACGGCGACGCTCGCGTGCGCGAGCGGCTGGTCGTCGCGTACTCGCCGCTGGTCAAGTACGTCGCCGGGCGCACCGCCGCTGGGCTGCCGCCGCATGTCGAGGAGGCCGATCTCATCTCCTATGGCCTCGTCGGGCTGATCTCCGCGATCGAGCGCTTCGACCTGTCCCGCGACATCAAGTTCGAGACGTACGCGATCATGCGCATCAAGGGAGCGATCATCGACGAGCTGCGCTCGCTCGATTGGGTCCCACGCAGCGTGCGTGCGCGCGCACGCGAGGTCGAGCGCGCCAACGCAAAGCTCGAGCACTCGTTGCAGCGCGCGCCGACCGATCAGGAGATCGCGGACGAGATGGGCATCACGCTGGATGAACTGAACGATTCGCTGCTGGCGATCTCGCACTCGTCGATCGTCGCGCTGGACGAGCTCTGGAGCGTGTCTGATTCCAGCGGCGACCAGGTGTCGCTGATGGACACGATCGAGGATCCCGGCGCGCCGGACCCCGCGAAGGCGCTGGACCTCGGCGACCTCAAGGACCGCATCGCCGACTCGATCGCGATGCTGCCGGAGCGCGAGAAGCTCGTGATCGCGCTGTACTACTACGAGAACCTGACGCTACGAGAGATCGGCGAGGTACTCGGCGTGACCGAGTCGCGCGTGTCGCAGATGCACACGAAGGCCGTCTTGCGGTTGCGCTCGCGGATGCAAGAGGAGTCCTTCGACAACTGACGCGCGGTGGCCGAGCTTAGCGCGGCCTTCGCGTTGACACGCTGTTTACCGAGGGCCTTCGCGGCGGTATGGTGGTTGCACATCCGAAGAAGGAGATACTCATGCACCCCGCAGCGGACCGGATTCGCAACGTCGCCCTCGTCGGACATCGAGGGTCGGGGAAGACGTCGCTGCATGAGGCGCTCCTGTTCGAGGCCGGCGTAACGAACCGCCTCGGCACGGTCCCCGACGGTTCCACGGTGTCGGACTCCGACCGCGACGAGCAGGCGCGGCAGATGTCGATCTCGGCGGCGCTCAGCTCGCTGGTGTGGGACGAGCGCAAGGTCAACGTGCTGGACACGCCGGGCGACCCCAGCTTCGTCGCCGACGCGCTCGGCGCGCTGCGCGTGTGCGAGTCGGCCGTGTTCGTCGTCAACGCCGTGATGGGCGTCGAGGTGTCCACCACGCGCCTGTGGGCGCGCGCGGCCGAGCTGGACATTGCGCGGATGCTGTTCGTGAACATGCTCGACCGCGAGCGCGCCGACTTCTTCCGCACGCTCGAGCAGCTGAAGGCGTCGTTTGGGCAGCACGTCGTCGCGACCGAGATCCCGATCGGCTCCGAGCAGGAGCTCGAGGGCGTGATCGACCTCGTCGACATGAGGGCGTTCCGCTCGCAGGCCACGCCTGAGCGCGGCGCGGCCGAGGAGGTGCCGATCCCGGACGGCATGCAGGCGCTGGCACAGGAATACCGCGAGAAACTGATGGACGAGGTCTGCGAAGTGTCCGACGCGCTGATGGAGCGCTACCTCGACGGCGGTGAGATCTCCCACGCCGAGATCGTGGACGCGCTCAAGGAGGGCACCAACCACGGCAAGATCTTCCCCGTCGTGTGCGGCTGCGCGACGCGCAACCTGGGCACGACGCGACTGCTCGACGCGATCGTCGAGGACCTGCCGTCGCCGGTCAAGCACGGTGCGCTGAGCGTCGGTGACGCGGAGCTCACCGCCAGCGACGACGGCGAGCTGTTCGCGTACGTGTTCAAGACCCGCGCCGACCCGTTCGCCGGGCGCATCAACCTGCTGCGCGTCTACCAGGGCGTGCTGCATGCCGACAGCCAGGTGCTGAACAACCACGCGCACGTCAAGGAGCGCATCGGGCAGCTGATCGAATTCGCCGGCAAGGACGTGCGCCACGTGCCCGAGTTCGGCGCCGGCGACATCGGCGCGGTCGCGAAGCTGAAGGAGACACGCGCCGGCGACTGGCTGCTGGATCGCGACGAGCCGATCGAGATGCCGCGCCTGAAGCTGCCCGCGCCCGTGATGGCGTTCGCCGTCGAGCCGCGCAGCCGCGGCGACGAGGAGAAGGTGATCGCTTCGCTGCGGCGCCTGCAGGAGGAGGACCCGACGATCGACCTGCACCGCGACAAGCAGACCGGCGAGGAGATCGTCGCGGGCCTTTCGCAGGTGCACGTCGAAGTGATCGTCGACCGCCTGCGCAGCCGCTTCGGCGTCGAGGTCACGCTGAAGCCGCCGCGCGTGCCCTACCAGGAGACGATCCGCCGGCCGGCGGCGGCGCACGGGCGCCACAAGAAGCAGTCCGGCGGGCGCGGCCAGTTCGGCGACTGCCGGATCGAGATCGAGCCGTTGCACGACGCCGACGGCGCCAACGGCTTCGAGTTCGTCGATCAGATCAAGGGCGGCGTGATCCCCAGTTCGTTCATACCGGCCGTCGAGAAGGGCGTGCGCGAGGCGATGCAGGCGGGCGTCCTCGCGGGCTACCCGGTGCAGGGTGTGCGGGTGCGCCTGTGTGACGGACAGCACCACTCCGTCGACTCGTCGGAGATCGCTTTCAAGCTCGCCGGCCTGCAGGCGATGAAACAGGCGCTCGAGCTCGCCGACCCGGTGCTGCTGGAGCCGATCATGCTCGTCACGCTGTCAGTTCCGGAGGCGCACGTCGGCGACGTGATCGGCGATCTCAACAGCCGCCGCGGTCGTCCGCAGGGGATGGAGCCGGCCGGCGCCATGACAGAGATCCGCGCCGAGGTGCCAATGGCGGAGATGCTCACCTACGCGCCCGACCTGCGCTCGATCACCGCCGGACAGGGCGACTACACGATGGAGTTCCTGCGCTACGAAGAGCTTCCGGGGCACCTCGCGCAGAAGGTCGTCGAGCGCTCCAGCGACCAGCACGCCGCTGCCCACGCGTGAGCGCACCGCGCCGCGCCCGCGCCCGCGCCCGGCTACCCTGATAGGCCATGGCGACGCGGACGATTGTCACTTCGCACCCCGACGTCGCGTGCGACGTGTGCGAGCGCAGGTTGCTGCGCGGCGAGCAGGCCGACATCTTCCTCGCCGCCGGGCGCCGGCGCACCGTGTGCGAGCTGTGCGCGCCACGCGCCGCGCACGAGGGCTGGATGCGCGAGCGCGACAGCCAGTCCGTGACGCTGCCGCCGATGCGCCCGCGCCGCGGCCGCAGCCTGTTTGACCGGCTGCGCCAGGCCGGCCGCGCCCCCGACGAGAGCGCTCGCGCGAGCTCCGAGACGGGTCCGGCCGGCGAGCTGGAGCACTCCGACTACGAATTCCTCGACGGCTACGGCCGCGCCGGCGCCGCGCCGGTCGCCGCGGCCGCGCACGACGACGGTGCGGCGGCCGACGTCGAGCAGCGTCCGCCGACGTGGGAGGAGCAGGCGGTTGAGGTCTTCAACGTCAGCGAGTACCCGCGCCGGCTCGCCGGCGTGGCCCGCTCGCTCGGTGCACCCGAGGTCAGCGTCGCCTCCGCCGAGCATCTCGCCAGCGTCGTCACGATCGTCGTCGCGTGGGAGCTGTGCTGGTACCGCTACGAGGTCGACCTCAGCGTCGAGCCGGCCGCCACGCAGGTGCTGGCGCAGGGCACCGAGCTGAGCGAGCTGGCGCGCGGCGAACGCCTCGCGAACGCCGTCGCGTCGGACGCCGGCGCGCTGTCGCTGCCGGCCGCCTGACAGAGCGCGCCCGCGCCCTTGCTTCTGCTGCGGCGAGGAGTAACATCACCCGCACGATGATCTACTGCGTGGTACCAACTGCACTGTCGGATGAGCTCTATCCGAAACTCGTCGAGCACTACCGCGGCGACGACAACGTCGAGGTCATCGTCGAGCGTCGCGAGTTCGACCGCCGCGCGCGCCACGGGCGCTCCGGCGCCAACGCCGCCGGCGAGCAGCGTCGCGTGATCCGCGACCGCCGCCGCGCCCGCGTCGCCGGCGACCAGCTGCCGCTGGCACGCGTCTGAGGCGCGCGCCCGCGCGCCGGCGTCGCAGCCGGTCGGCATAATGCCGTCGCGATGAAGGTGATCGTGCACGTCGACGGCGGTGCCCGTGGCAACCCAGGCCCGGCCGCAGCAGCCTGCGTGCTGTCCTCGCCCGCCGGCGAGCGGTTGGGCGAGCACGCCGAGCTGCTGGGCACCCAGACGAACAACGTCGCCGAGTACCGCGCGCTGCTGCTCGGCCTCGAGCGTGTGCGCGCGCTGGGCGCCGACGACGTCGAGGTGATCGGTGACTCGGAGCTGATCGCCAAGCAGGTTCAGGGCATCTACAAGGTCAAGCACCCAGCGATGCGCCCGCTGCACGTCGAAGCCATGAACGCGCTGCGTCAATTCCAGCACTGGTCGATCCGCACCGTCCCACGCGCGCAGAACGCCGACGCCGACGCGCTCGTCAACGCCGCGCTCGACCAGGCCGCCGCCGCGTCGCGCTAGAGCGACGCCCGCGCGGCAGCGCCGCTCAGTGCAGGCCCTGCGCTGAGCGCGCGATCGCGAGCATCTGCGAGTTCGACAGTTCCTCCAGCAGCGTGTTCGTGAGCCAGTACAACACCCCACCGGACTGCCAGCCGATGACGTGGATGTGCGAGCCGTCGTCGACGAATTTGTATTCGTGTCCACCGATCTGCTGCGAGCGTGTGTGCGCGAACAGCGGCGGGTTGAGCCAGTCCGTGCCCTCGAAGTCGTAGTAGCCGCCGATCGCGTTCTGGCGCCACACCACGACGTAGGCGTGGTGCAGCTGCCCGCCCTCGTCCTTGAGACCGTAGGCGCGTACCGTCTGCTGTTCGCCCGCAGCGGTCTGCAGCGCCGGGTAGAGCACGCGGAACGGCACCTGGATCGCCGCTTTGACCGCTTCGCTTTGTCCCGCCGACGTCGTCGGGACCAGGTTCAGCGCACGTGCCGCGGCAGCCGCGCCGGTGCTCGACGCGTGGTGCTTGGCAGAGCTGTGCTGGCTTTCGTGGGACTTTGACGACGGCAGGCTGACGGTGCCGTGCCCGTGCAGGAATTCTTCGAGCGTGACCTGCTCCAGCGCCGGCGTCGAGGTCACGTAGGAGCCGCCGTTGAACGTCGCGTTGACGTCGGTCGTGCGGAAGTGGACCTGGCGCAGCGGCTTGGACTGCGAGAAGGCGACCAGCTTCGCCAGCAGGATCAGCTCGTCGGCGGACGCGGGGAAGTTGGAGCGGATCGCGTGGCCGACGGCTTTGGCGACCGATTCGATCTGGCCGAGCTCGTTGGCCGGGTCGATCTGCTGGCGCAGCGCGCGCAGGAAGTCCTGCTGGCGCGCGACGCGCACGAAGTCCGAGTCGGTGTGCCGGTAGCGGACGTAGTCGAGCGCGTTTTCATAGCACAGCTTCTGGTAGCCCGGTTCGAGGTTGATGCTCGTGTAGTTGCTTTCGGTCGAGCCGGTGTTGAGGTTGTAGTAGTGGTGATCGACGTTGACGTATGCGCAGCCGAGCGTGTCGACGACTTTGATGAAGCCGGCGAAGTTGACGTCGATGATGCCGTTGAGTTCCAGGCCGGGGAACACTTCGCGCTTGATCGTTTCGGCCGCCAGCACCGTGCCGTCGTTGATGCCGCCGAGTTGGCTGCCGATCGTGTATGCCGCGTTGATCTTTTCGTTCGTGTACACCTGTCCCGTCCGCGTGCGGATGTTGACCATCAGATCGCGCGGGATCGACATCACCGAGGTCTGGCCGTGTTCGGGGTCGAAGCGGACCAGCAGGATCGTGTCACTGTGCGGCGCGGCGTTGCGTTCTTCCGCGTTGTGCGAGCCGGAGCGGCGGTCGGAGCCGAGGATCAGGAAGGTCTGTGGGCCGCCGTCGTATTTGAGCTGGATCAGGCCCTTCGGCGCCTTGATTTTGGCGATCGACGGGAACACCTCATGGGCGATGCTGCTGACGGTGTTCAGCGCCACCGTCGCCGTCGCGGCGCCGCTCAGCGCGGCGATCAGGAAGCCGCCGATCAGGAAGCGCTTCCACATGCCCCACCACAGCGACGGCGGGCGCTGGTCATCCATGGCGTGTGCGCGAGATTGTCGAGGAACTCATGGGCAAAGGCATGCTGGCGCCGCCCCCCCGAACGGCACGCTGCGCACGAAGGGTAGCGAGCGGACCGGAGCCCACGCGCCGGCTTGACGGGTACGCTCGATCGGTGCTCAGCCCGCGCAACAGGGAGCTGCTGGGTCTGCTGCCCTCGGCCCTGCTCGTCACCGGCGGCTTCACGGCGATCTTCATCCAGGCCGAGAACAGCACGCCGGGAGCGTCGACGAACCTGACCCTGAACCACGCCTCCGGCGTGTCGCTGGCCTACGGCGCGCTGTTCCTCGCGCTGTGCCTCGCGGCGCACCTGGTGATCCGCTTCGCGCTGCCCTACGCCGACCCGTACATGTTCCCGCTGGTGGCCGTGCTGGCGAGCGTGGGGATCGTGATGATCTACCGCATCGACCCCGTGCTCGCGCGCCAGCAGGCGCAGTGGATGGTCGTCGGGCTGATCTGCTTCGCGGCCACCATCATCGCGCTGCGCCGAAGCGGAGTGGGCGTGCTGGAGCGCTACCGCTACACGCTCGCCGCGATCGCGATCGCGATGACGGTGCTGCCGCGCCTGCCCGGGATCGGTCAGCAGGTCAACGGCGCCTACCTGGCGATCCACGTCGGCCGCGTCAGCTTCCAGCCGGCCGAGTTCGCCAAGGTCGCGATCGTGATCTTCCTCGCCAGCTACCTGCGCGACAACCGCCAGATCCTCGTCACGGCCGGGCGCCGCGTGCTCGGCGTGACGATCCCGCCGATGAAGCAGTTCGGGCCGATGCTGATCGTGTGGGGCGCCGCGATGGCGACGCTGCTGCTGACGCGCGAGCTCGGCACGTCGCTGATGTTCTACGGCGCGTTCCTGGCGCTGCTGTACGTCGCCACCGGGCGGCTGTCGTTCCCGCTGATCGGCCTCGGGCTGTTCGCGCTCGGCGCGTGGTTCGTGGCCAGTCACGTCAGCCACGTGCAGGCGCGCGTGCTGGCGTGGGAACACCCATTCGACCCGGCGCTCTACAAACGGCAAGTCGGCGGCAGCTACCAGCTGGCGCAGTCGCTGTTCGCGCAGGCCGACGGCGGCCTGCTCGGCACGGGCTTCGACCGCTCGCTGCTGCGCACCGCCGCGCATGGCGGCCAGCTCGGCCCGTCGATCCTGCCGGTGCCCGAAAGCGACATGATCTACGCGGTCATCGTCAACGAGCTCGGCCTCGCCGGCGGCGCCGCGCTGCTGATCGTCTACCTGCTGCTCGTCGCGCGCGGCCTGAAGACGGCGATGCTCGCGCGCGACTCGTTCTCGAAGCTGCTCGCCACCGGGCTGTCGTTCGTCGTGGCGATGCAGGTGTTCGTGATCGTCGGCGGCGTCACACGCGTGATCCCGCTGACCGGCGTGACGCTTCCGTTCGTCGCTTACGGCGGCTCGTCGGTCGTGATGAACTTCGTGCTGGTGGCGCTGCTGCTGGTCATCTCCGACCGCGCCCGGCGCCCCTACGAGACCTCGCGCCGGCGCTGAGCGGCGCGACGCACGCCGCGGCGCCCGCGCCAGCGGGCGCTCACGCGCAGGGGAGGTGGTGACGCCGTCGAAGAACTCGGCCACATGCTCAGCTCGACGACGCACAACGCCACCCCGCGCATGCTGTTGAGCGAGCCGCCACCGGCGCGCACGCCCCGTTTCGGGCGGATCGTCGATGAGCGTGCGCTCGCCGCGGGCCTGTGCTCGCCGGCGGGGCTGCACCGGCGGCCGTGGCTGGCGCGCATCCGCCGCGCGCTGGCGCAGGAGCAGTTCGTGTTGCACTTCCAGCCGATCGTGTCGCTGCGCGATGGCGGCGTCGCGCAGTACGAGGCGCTGCTGCGGCTCGCCGACGAGCCGGACGGCAGCCTCGTCGCGCCCGGCAGCTTCCTGCCGGCGGCCGAGCGCTACGGCCTGATCCGCGAGATCGACCTGATGGTGCTCGCGCGCGTCGCCGCGCTGCTCGGCGGCGAGCACGGCCGCCGCGGAGTGCGTATCGCGATGAACGTGTCCGCCGTGTCCGTCAGCGACGGCACGCTGCTCGCGGACATCGACCGCTGCCTGTCGCACCACGGCGTCGACCCGTCGCTGCTCGTCGTCGAGGTCACCGAGACGGCGGCGATCTCCGACATGGAAAGCGCGAAGGCGCTGTGCACCGGCGCGATCGCGCTCGGCTGCTCGGTCGCGCTCGACGACTTCGGCGCCGGCTTCGGCTCGTTCCAGTACCTCAAGCATCTGCCGTTCACGCACCTGAAGATCGACGGTGGCTTCATTCGCCGCCTGCCCGTCAGCCGCACCGACCAGCTCGTCGTCAAGGCGCTGGCCGGCGTCGTGCGCGGCATGGGCCGCGAGACGATCGCCGAGTTCGTCGGGGACGAGCCGACGATGAGCATGCTGCGCAGCTACGGCGTCGACTACGCGCAGGGCTTCGAGGTCGGGCGCCCGCGGCCGGAGATCCCGGCTGGTGAGCCGCGCCCGCGGACCGTCACCGCGCGCCGCGGCGACGTTCCCGAGCGAGTCTGGCGCCACTAGCCGACCGCGCCGGCCCGCGCCGGCGAGGCAGGCGTCGCGTGCGTCGCGAGGGCCGTCGCGAGGTAGGCTCCCTGCATGACCACAATCTCCGCAGACACACTGCCCGACGCGCTCGGTGCACCGGCGCGCGCGTTCATCTCCCAGACGCACCGGCTGCTGATCGGTGGCGAGCGCGTGCATCAGGCGCTCGCCGATGCGCTCGAGGCGCACGCCGAGGAATTCGCGCAGATCGAGTCGCTCGACAACGGCAAGCCGGTCGGCCTCGCCCAGTACGTGGACGTCAACAGTGCGGTCGGGCACCTGCGCTACTTCGCTGGCTGGCCGAGCAAGATCGAGGGTGGCGTGCTGCCGGTGGCCGCACCGAACATGCTCTGCTACACGCGCCGCGAAGCGGTCGGCGTGTGCGCGCAGATCGTGCCGTGGAACTTCCCCCTGCTGATGGCCGCCTGGAAGCTCGGGCCGGCGCTGGCGGCCGGCTGCACGGTCGTGCTGAAGCCCGCCGAGCAGACGCCGCTGAGCGCGCTGCGCCTCGGTGAGCTGGCGCTCGACGTGGGCTTCCCGCCGGGCGTGTTGAACGTGCTCACCGGCGACGGCTCGACCGGCGCGGCGCTGGTCGATCACCCCGACGTCGACAAGATCGCCTTCACGGGCTCGACGGTCGTCGGGCGCGAGATCGGCTCAAAGGCCGGCAGGGCCCTCAAGCGGGTGACGCTCGAGCTCGGCGGCAAGTCGCCGAACGTGATCCTGCCCGACGCCGACCTCGACGCCGCGATCGCGGGCTCCTTCCAGGCGATCTACTTCAACTCCGGCCAGGCCTGCAACGCGGGCTCGCGCCTGTTCGTGCCGGCGGGCATGTACGACGACGTGATGTCGGCGCTGGCGGAGGCCGCCAAGGGGACGCGTCTCGGGCCCGGGCTCGATCCCGAGACGCAGCTGGGACCGCTGGTGTCGGCCGAGCAGCACGAGCGCGTGCTCGGCTTCATCGAAGCGGGCCGCTCCGAAGGCGCCGAGGTCCTGGCGGGGGGCGAGGCGGTGCTCGGCGACAGCGGCGGCTACTACGTATCGCCGACGTTGTTCGCCACCACCGACGACGAGCTGAAGATCTCGCGCGAGGAGATCTTCGGGCCCGTACTGGTGGCCTCGCCGTACGACTCGCTCGACGAGGTGGCCGAGCGCGCCAACTCGACCGAGTACGGACTGGCCGCCGGACTGTGGACGCGCGATGTGTCCAACGCCCACAAGCTGGCCGCGAAACTGCGCGCCGGCATGGTCTTCATCAACACCTGGGGCGCGGTCGACCCGTCGGCTCCGTTCGGAGGCTTCAAGTCCTCCGGCATCGGCCGCGAGCACGGTCACGACGGTCTCGACGCGTACCTCGAGACGAAGACCGTGTGGACGGCGCTGTGAGGCTCGCCGTTTCGTGAGCGTAGCCGCGCAGAGCGTGCGTGGCGACGTCCGCGCCCGCTCTGAGCGGTGGGCGCCCGTGGCCGCCGGAGTGCTGGCGGTGGTGCTGCTCGCGGCGACCGCCGAGATCGTGCTCGACGGGGCCGTCGGGCACTCGCCGCTGATCCCCAAATCGCCGTCGATCGCCGGCTGGCTGTCGGGTGTCGGCGAGCGCCTGGGCTACCGCGTCTTCCTGATCGCGCTGCTCGCGTCCGTCGTCGCCTACGCAGGGCTGATCGCGCTCGCCCGCGGCGGCGTTCAGGCGATCTCCAAACGCGCCGCGATCGCGCTGATCGTGGCGCTCCACGTGATCGTGTTCGCCGGGCCGATCCTGCTCTCGACCGACGTGTTCAGCTACATCGCGTACGCGCGCATGGGCGTCGTGCACGGCCTGAATCCCTATCTGCACGGCCCGTCCAGCATCGCCGGCGACCAGGTGTTCGTGTACGTCGGGCACGACTGGCGCCACGTCGCGACCGCCTACGGTCCGTTCTACACGCTGATCTCCTACCCGCTCGCGCCGCTCGGCGTCGTCGGCGCGGTGTGGGGCATGAAGATCGTGGCAGCGCTCGCCAGCGCCGCCACGCTGCTGCTCACGTGGCGCTGTGCGCGCGCCCGCGACATCGAGCCGGTGTGGGCGATCCTGGTGCTGGGGCTCAACCCGCTGTACGTCGTCTACACGCTCGGCGGCGCGCACAACGACCTGATCATGCTGCTCGCGATGATGGGCGCCGTCAGCCTCACGCTGGCCGCGCCGCGCGCCACCGGCGCCAGCGCGGCGACGGCGGGGGCCGATGCCGAACGGCGCAGCACCCGGCGACTGGCCGCGGCCGGCGCGCTGGTCGTCGCGGGCGCGCTCGTTAAGGCAACCGTCGCGGCGCTGTTGCCGTTCATGATCGTGTCCAAGCGCCGCCTCGCGCCGATCGCCGGCGCGCTCGCCGCGCTCGCCGCCGGCGCCGTCATCGGCTTCGTCGCGTTCGGCATCCACGGGATCGATGTCGTGTCGGCGCTCAACCGCGACGCCGCGTTCGTCTCGACCGACAGCTTCGCCACCGAGATCGCGCATCTGTTCGGCAAGCCGGGCGTGTTCCCCGTCGATCACGACCTGCTCAAAGCGGGGCTCGTGATCGTCGTGGTGTACCTGCTGTGGCGCACGTGGCGCGGATATGACTGGGTGGCAGCGTCGGGCTGGACGCTGCTGGCGATCTCCGTCACCAGCACATGGCTGCTGGCGTGGTACATCGTGTGGCCGCTGCCGCTCGCCGCGATCACGCGCGACCGACGGCTGTTGATCGCGACGCTCGCGATCCAGCTGCTGTTCGTGGTGCACCAGATCACGCCGCTGCTGGCGCCGGTGTCATGAGCGCCCCCGCCTCTCACGCCAACTCGTTCGAGCGGCTGCCGCCGTCGCTGCGCCCGCGCGATGAGGAGCTCGACGGCGACGGGCGGACACGCCTGATCGAGACGACGCTGCTGCTGCTCGTCGGGCTGGCGCTGGCGATCGCGACAATCAACGACGTGCTGCTGCAGACGCACGTCAACCACCGGCTCAACGCGGACATCGCGACGTGGCGCGCGTACACCGGCAACGACTTCAAGAACCTGACCGTCGAACAGGACCAGCTGGGCCACACCACGCGCGACACGGTCTGCGGCAACGTCACGCCGGGCCCGCCGAAGGAACGCGTGCAGATCTGCCTGACGCTGACGGGGCCCGTCGTCGGCGGGCGCCGCGCGGCGCACGGCGGCTGGTACCTGCCGCCGAAGCACGAAGACCTGCGCGCCTATCGCTACGGCTGCTACGGCTCGACCACGGGCGGGAAGTTCTGTCCTCGATGAGCGCCGGCGCCGTGGCGGCCCGAGAGCGCTCGAGCGCCGGCGAAGCGAGCGCCGACGGGCTCGCGCGGTGGTGGCCGCTGGCTCTGCTGATGCTCGCCGCGGCGGTGCTGCGGCTGTCGACGCTCGATCTTCAGAGCCTGTGGTACGACGAGGCGTTCACGCCCGTGCACGTGTTGCACGCGAGCCTGTCGGCGACGCTGCGCGCGATGGTCCACAGCGAGAACTCGCCACCGCTGTGGTACGTGCTCGAGTGGGCCGACACGCGCGTGCTCGGCGACGGCGAGGTCGCGCTGCGCCTGCCGTCGGCGCTCGCCGGGATCGCGACCGTGCCCGTCGCGTGGGCGATCGGGCAGGAGCTCGCGGGGCGCCGCGCGGCGATCCTCAGCGCGGCGATCGTCGCCGTCAACCCGCTGTTCGTGTGGTACTCGCAGGAGGCGCGCGTGTACTCGCTGTTCGTGCTCACGGTGGCCGTCGCGATGCTGTGCTTCGTGCGCGCCGAGCGCACCGATCCGGGCGATCCTGCGTCGCGGCGGCGGCTCGCGGCGTTCGCGCTGAGCGGCGGCGTGGCGATGGCGACGCACTACTTCGCGGTGTTCCTGCTGATCCCGATGGTGGCGCTGCTGCTGCGCGACCCGCGCCGTCGACGTGCGGCCGCGCCGGCCGTCGGCGCGCTCGTGCTGGTCGGGCTCGCGCTGCTGCCGCTGATCTCCGCGCAGGGAGGGCACGGCACGCAGTGGATCGGGCGCTGGCCGATCTCCGAACGGCTGCAGGCGATCCCTCAGTACTACCTCACCGGCTATTCCGGCGCTCCGCTCGGTCACGGAGTCGAGCTGCTCGTCGCGCTGCTCGTCGCGGGCGGCATGGCGCTCGGGCTGTGGCGAATCTCAGAGCCGCCGCCGCGCTCCGGCGCCAACGCCGCGCCCGGTCGCGACGACGCCGCACAGCTGGCGCGCGAACGCCACGGCGCGCTGCTCGCATTCACGATCGTCGCCGCCGGCGTGCTCACGCCGGTCGTGCTGGCGCTGATCGGCGCGGACTATCTCGCGCCGCGCAATCTGGTCGCGGCGATGATCCCGCTGACGGGGCTCGTCGCAGTGCTGGTCGCGACGCCGCGAAGCGCTCCCGCGGGAACGGCGATCGCCGCCGCGATCGTGCTGGCGATGGCTGCGATCTCGATCGACGTCAACCTCAGCCCGCGGCTGCAGCGCGGCGACTGGCGCGGCGTCGCACACGCGCTCGGCCCGGCCGCCACCGCGCGCGCGATCACGACCGTCGAGCTGGGCGGCGCGCCGCTTGAGTACTACCTCCCGGAACTGCGCAATCTGCGCGCCGGGGCAAGTGCGCGCGTGAGCGAGATCGACGAGACCGGCTACGCGCCGCTACGGGCCTCCGCAGGCACGCCGCCGGCCCCCGGATTCAAGCTGTTCGAGCGCCTGAATGTCAATGGGCTGATCGTCTACCGCTTCCGCTCGGAGCTCCCGCGAGTGCTCTCCGAGGCCGAGCTGCGCCGCCACGTGATCACGCTCGCGCGGCCGGAGGTGCTGGTGCCCCGGTAACGCCCGCGTTTGCGCCTAGGGTGTGCGCATGACGCGCCGCGCCCCAAACACGCCGCCGACTTCGAAAAAGATCTAGCTTTCCGCTATGCCACGGTTGACCCTGGAGGCTCACGGCGACGCTGAGGAGGCGCTCGAGCGGGCATGCGAGTGCCTGCTGGGCATGCAGGACGAAGCCGGCTGGTGGCGCGGCGAGCTGCAGACAAACGTGACGATGGACGCCGAGGACATGCTCCTGCGCGAGTTCCTCGGCGTGCGCGACGCGGGCGGCACGGAGCGCTCGGCGGCGTGGATCCGCTCGCAGCAGCGCGCCGACGGCACATGGGCGAACTTCTACGGTGGGCCCGGCGAGCTGTCGAGCACGATCGAGGCCTACTGGGCGCTGCGCCTCGCCGGCGACGCAGCCGAGGCCGAGCACATGCGCCGCGCCGCCGAGTTCATCCGCGAGGCCGGCGGCATCGAGAGCGCGCGCGTGTTCACGCACCTGTGGCTGGCGCTGTTCGGGCTGTGGTCGTGGGATCGCGTGCCGGCGCTGCCGCCGGAGATCGTGCTGCTCGGGCGGCGCGTGCCGCTGAACGTGTACGACTTCGCGTGCTGGGCCCGCCAGACGATCGTCGCGCTGTCGCTGGTCAAAGCGCACCGGCCGGTGCGCGCACTGCCGTTCGACCTCGACGAGCTGCGCTGCCCGGGGCGCGAGCGCGCGACGCGCGCCGAGCGTCCGGCGCCGTCGCGCCGCGCGCGCTGGCTGTCGCGGCTCGATCGCGCGCTGCGCCACTACGAAGCCCATCCGATCTCCCTCGTGCGGCGGATCGCGATCGCGCGTGCCGAGCGCTGGATCGTGCGCCGCCAGGAGGCCGACGGCTCGTGGGGCGGAATCCAGCCGCCGTGGGTGTACTCGCTGATGGCGCTCAGCCTGCGCGGCTACTCGATCGAGCACCCCGTCATGCGGCGCGCGCTGGAAGGGCTCGAGCGCTTCACGATCGAGGATCACGACGACCGCGCCGGCGTCGGAGCGCCGGCCGGCGCGAGCCGGCGTCTGGAAGCGTGCCAGTCGCCGGTGTGGGACACCGCGCTGGCGATGATCGCGCTGAGCGACGCCGGGATCGCGCGCGAGCACCCGGCGATGCTCGCCGCCGGGCGCTGGCTGCTCGGCGAGGAGGTCACCGAGCGCGGCGATTGGTCGGTCATGCGCCCCGCGGTCGAGCCGGGCGGATGGGCGTTCGAGTTCGCCAACTCCAACTATCCCGACGTCGACGACACCGCGGAGGTCGTGCTGGCGCTGGCGCGACTCGCCGCCGACGACGGCGACCTGCGCGCGGCCGAACGCGCGCGGCCCGAGCTGAGCGGCCTCGACGGCGCCGTCGGTCGTGCACTGCGCTGGGTCGACGGCATGCAGGGCTCCGACGGCGGCTGGGGTGCGTTCGACGCCGACAACACCCGCTCGCTGGTGCGCGAGCTGCCTTTCCTGGACTTCGGCGAGGTGATCGACGAGCCGAGCGCGGACGTCACCGCGCACACGATCGAGATGCTCGCGCTGCTCGGGCTGGGCGACGCCGAGGCGACGCGCGCTGGCGTGCGCTGGCTGATCGAGCATCAGGAGCGCGGCGGCTCGTGGTTCGGCCGCTGGGGCGTCAACCACGTGTACGGCACCGGCGCGGCCGTCCCCGCGCTGATCGCCGCCGGCGTCGAGCGCTCGAGCGAGCCGATCCGCCGTGCGGTGCGCTGGCTCGAGTCCCACCAGAACAACGACGGCGGCTGGGGTGAGGACCCGCGCTCCTACGACGATGAGAAATGGATCGGGCGCGGCCCGAGCACCGCGTCACAGACGGCGTGGGCGCTGCTGGCGCTGCACGCCGCCGGAGAGGACTCGCCGGCGCTGGCGCGCGGCGTGCAATGGCTCGTCTGCACCCAGCGCGCCGACGGCAGCTGGGACGAGCCGCAGTACACCGGCACCGGCTTCCCGCGCGACTACTACATCAACTACCACCTCTACCGGCTCACGTTCCCGATGATGGCGCTCGGCCGCTGCCTGGCGAGCGCGCGCGGGAGCGAGCCGCAGGCGGCGGTGGCGGCCGAGCACCAGAGGTGATGCTCACGGGCGCCGAGCCGAGCGGCGTCCCCGCTGCGGCGGCCGTGATGGCGCACGCCGGCGGCGAGAACTTCCCGGTCGCCAGCCGCGTGCTGCCGCGCGACGTGCGCGCGGACCTGCTCGCGATCTACGGCTTCGCCCGACTCGTCGACGAGCTCGGCGACAGCTTCGCCGGCGACCGTGCGGCGGCTCTCGACTGGCTTGAAGCGGAGCTCGATCGTGCTTACGCCGGGACGGCGACGCACCCGCTGCTCGTGCGCCTGCAGCCGACGCTGCGCGAGCGGCGCCTGCCGGCCGGGCCGTTCCGGCGGCTGATCGAGGCCAACCGCGTGGACCAGCGCGTGACGCGCTACGAGACGTGGACCCAGCTGCGCTCGTACTGCGCGCTGTCGGCCGATCCCGTCGGTGAGCTGGTGCTCGGCGTGCTCGGGCTGGCGACGCCGGCGCGGGTGGAGCTGTCGGACTCGATCTGCACCGCGCTGCAGCTCGTCGAGCACTGCCAGGACGTCGCCGAGGACCTGGCGGCGGGACGCATCTACATGCCGCGCGAGGATCTCGAGCGCTTCGGCTGCGGCGAGGCGCAGTTGCGCGAGCGCCGCGCGGGTGAGCAGGTGCGCGCACTGCTCGCGTTCGAGCTCGCGCGTGCACGCGCGCTGTTCGACGCCGGCGCTCCGCTCGTAGCGCAGCTGCGCGGGCGCGCGAGGATCGCCGTCGCGGCGTTCCTCGCCGGCGGGCGCGCCGCCGCGGGGGCAATCGAGGCGGCCGGCTACGACGTGCTGGCCGGGCCGCCGCGCGCGGGGCGCGTGCGGCTCGCGCGCGAGCTGACAGTGGCACTGCTGGCGCGCACACCGGCGGCGCGGTGAGCGTCACGGCGGACATCCGGCGCGACTACGCGCGCTGCGAAGCGATCACCCGCGCGCAGGCCGCGAACTTCTACTACGG
>Ga0075021_10000575_pt1 | contig 19185 bp, 20 predicted proteins | sample ColStrG_CSR_2012_FD_72749 | JGI IMG/M metagenome (GOLD analysis project Ga0075021, IMG submission 72749) | Freshwater sediment microbial communities in response to fracking from Pennsylvania, USA - Cold Stream Run_MetaG_CSR_2012 | ecosystem: Environmental > Aquatic > Freshwater > Creek >...
CGGCGCCGGTGGGCGAGCTCGGGCTCAGGACGTTCGCAAGAACCGCTTTGCCCGGTCCAACTCGGGGAACAGTTTTTCTTCCGCCATGAACTCTGGCGGGTGCACGCACCGTCGGCCGCCGCGCAATTTTACCGGATGCTTCAGGTGGAGCATTTCATGGTAGACGATGTACTCGACCACGTATCTGGGAACCTGCGGATGGTCGAACACGCGGCTGATGACGATGGTGTTGTGGGCAGGGTCATAGTGGCCAAGGTGGTGGCGAGCGCGATCGCGGCTCCAGGTGAGTTGGGGGCGTCCCAGCAGGCCGTGGAAGAAGCGGCGGTTCAGGTCTTCAAAGATTTCCTCTAAGTGGTAGTAGTGTCCACGGGCGGGTTGGAGGTGCTTGCGACCGCGCATTTGACGGACCAAGCGTACCTTGTCGGAGATGCCGTGGCTGGCGGCATAGCGGCGGTAGCGGGTGCTCAGACTGCGGTCGACTGCCTTGCGGTAGAGCTTGGCGATCAGGATGTGCGCGATGGCGCGCAGTACTGGTTCGGGCGCGCCTTCGAGCAGATCGGAGAGGCGGATGAAGAGTTCTCCCTGGCGCAGGCGGATGGTGTTGTTGATGGAGACGAACGGATAAAAGCGCACATGCATGGGCGGCGAGGGCGTGCGAGGGCGCAGTGCGCGATAGGCTTCGTGGAAAATTTCGGCGAGCTTTGGGGACACGTTGAGGGAAGAGTAGCACGGCGGTCGGCAAGTCAGGGAGACAGTGTAGACGTCTCCCGTGTTCCGGTCATTGCCGGTAGATGACTTTGCCGCGGATGACTGGGAAATCTCTTCCAAAGGATCCGCCGCCGCCGGCGCCGATGCCACCGAGGAGGAGTGCGCCACCGCCTCGGGTCACAGGTCCGTTGTTCGCCCTGGCGCCGAGCGCGGCCCCGATTCCCCCTCCGATTCCCGCTCCCACCAGCGAGTTGACGCCTTCGCCGTGTTCGAGACGCACTTCGCGCATTTTTCCGCGCTCATAGACGGCCTGGGTTGGAATGGGCGGAATGATCATGCGCCGACGGCCATGGAGAACGCGTTCGCAAACCAGTTGGTTGTCAGTCGCGCTCAGAAAAAAGCACGTGTTGCGGACGAAGGAGCGGTTCGGGCGAACGGAAATCCTGGTGCCCGGCTGAAGGGCCTTGACTGCCTGCCAGTCTCCGGTCTGGGCTCGCGCGTTGGAGGCGAGTAGCACCGCCGCCGATAGGAAGAAGATGGCCTTTGTGTGCGTCATGATTTGATCCTAGCGATCGCTGGCAAGATCGAGTTGCCCGGGTGGGACAGTTTCCGAACCGACACATTGTAGAGTCACACCGTCGCGGAGGCACGGAATCGTGTTCCTTCGCTGATGGGCGTCCCGCTCTTTGGGGATCGAGAGGCGATCGACGCTCTTGGGTGCTTCGGGGGTTGTAGCTGGGCCATGATCGGCAACGGCTGATCGAGCTGAAGGCTCTACCGTCAGAGGATGTTGCAGTACCATCTCAACACTCGTGCCCACGGGCAGGGAGACTTCGTCTCCGCGAGTGAACAGCACCTTCGCCAGGCCCAGCCCACCTCCGGCCAGAGCGCCCCACCCGGTGCCGGGGCCGAGGCGCGCCACCGATCCGACAAGAGCGCCGGCGATCGCTCCGCCCGCCACGGAGTAGACGGCAGCATCAATCTGGTCGACGGGTTCTACCGTACCTTCCCGATCGACGGCGCGATGCCTGCTCGATCCGGGTAAGCTCTGCAGGTTCCCGACGATCGAAACCTGGCGGTTGTCGGGGAGAATCAATTGCGTGAACCGGAGTTGCATCCGGGCGCGGCCTTGGATGCGGCCCGGCCTGCGCTCATCTGCCACAACTCCCATGACCCGGGTATGCTCGGGGATCACGACACGAGCGTTCGCAACCACAGGAAACGCAGTCTCGAGATAGACCCCTGAGCCAGGAGTCGAAGACGTCGTGTGCAGAGGGCTGATCAGTTTCATTAGCAGATGCGTGCCCGCGGGAATCGTGATTGGTTCCGGCTCAAGCTCGCTGGCGACCGGCTCGCTAACTGCCGGGGTCGCCGGTTGGGGAGTGTGATTCATGGCCGTGAAAAAACCAACCTGCGCCGCGCTCCAGGGCGTAAGACCGAGAAGGCAGGAACCCAGTAGCAGAGCGCGAGTTTGATTGACGTGTCTCATGAGTGGATGCTAGCCCGCGCATGGCGGCTGTGAATGCCGGGTTCGCACACTATTTGGAAGTGTCATAGCGGGCCAGCATCAGTTCTGATGACCGCAACAGGGTAGAGGCCGGCGTTTCCCTGGGGCCCGAGCTTCGAGCACGGCCTGGAGCGTGCCTGGCATCTGTTTTGGAACCTCGAAGATGACAACCTGTGACCCGTTATCAGCGTCGCGATACGAGATGCGGAAGTGGTGCCGGTGCCGCCGCATCTTGACCAGTCCGACCCCGATGGTGGGCAAGACGCCCAGATGGCGAGCTACTTCGGTCGAATACTCAAACGACTGGATGCCCGCGTATGGAATTAGTAGTTTTGTTCCCGAGGACTCGAAGATCAGCGACGTCTCGGAAGTCGTGTCCAGCCGCCCGATAGCACCGGCGGGCAAAGCCTTCGCCGTGCCGCCCGCGTACATCACCTGGCTGTCCTCTACCGCAGCCACCGGCAGAGCCCCGGCGAGAGCAAAGAGCAAACAGAAAGTCATCAGTTTCTTCATGCCGCACCTCCTCAGGTTTCAGCAAGTACATTTTGAGCGGTGGCGGCGATCGAGGAGACCGGGTTGTGACACTTTCTAGAGTGTTACGAGCTGAGCGGGTTCTGGATGAACTCCTGATAGCGCCGGAGTTCGGTGATCGAAGTCTCGGACAATAAGGGGAAGGGAATTGCCCGGCAGCCGGCCGGGATTTGGGTTGCGGTTACTGAGTCACACACCACAGCTGCGGTTTGCTGGAGGCCACGCTGCCAGTTCGCTTTGCGCGCATCGCGAAATACCAGGGCGTCCGGGTGGAAACCGGCGGCATGCAAAATTGTGCGCGCCAGTGTGAGGAAGTTCGGCCAGCTGGAGGCAATGCCGATCAGAGTACCGGATGGGGCCGGCAGCCATCCCGCAAGTGAAGATGGCACAGAGCGAACCTGCAGCGTGATCACGTCGGCGCCTTCTGGCAGCGCTTGCCGCACAGCTGCAACCCGATTCGGAAGCACGACGGGAATGGCGCTGTCTGGCGTCTTCGGGAAGTCCTGCATGCTACAGCTTTGGACCGGAAACGTGACGGCCCGCTCGATCTCCACAGCGAGAATCCGTCGCAACTCCTCGTCGGGCTCGATCAACAAGAAATGATCGGGCGGTTGCAGTTCCAGCCATTGCCGCAGGCGGGAGCGCACGGTACTGAGAGGAGCGCCGAGTTCGCGCGCCGAACGAAAAAGCCGGGCGATCAATCGATCCAGAGCCATGGCGGATGAGGGGGCCAACTCAGGCTTGCGCTCGCGAATATAGACCCCGCTGCCGTGGCGAAACTCGACCCACTGCTGCCGCTCCAGTTCGCGGTAGCCCGCGCTAACCGTGTTGGGGTGGAGACGGAAGCGCCGCGCCAGTTCCCGTGTGCTGGGCAAACGCTGTCCCGGGACCAGATCGTCGCTGAGGATGCCCAGAATGACCTGCGTTACCAGTTGTTCGCGGATGGTGACTTCACTTCCACGGGCAAACCAGAGTTGCATGCAGCACCATCTTAAGCCATGGGCTGGCTCGCGGCGGCCAGGAGCGCTACTTCTTCTGCTTCTTCTTTTGCTTCATGTATTCCTCGACTTCCACGGCGGTTTTGCGATGCTCGTCGGCGCCGGAGTCCACGGAATCGATGGCGTTGGTCAGAACAAACTCGTACTGTTTGGCCTCCGCCGCGTCGGTGTTGGCCGAGTCTTTAATGGCGCGCAGTTTTGACTGAAATTCGGTGTCGGATTCGATGACCAGCTTCATGGGCTTGCGGATGTCGTCTTTGCGGCCGACGTACATATCGACGTTGTCGTTCAGCTCGTCGTAAACGGCGAGGAAGTCTTCCAGCAGGTCGTGAGTCTGGCGGGGCCGGTCCGTTGTTTTAGGGTTAGCGCGCATTTGCTCCAGAGCGGTCATGCGATCCCGGGCGAACTTTACGTAAAGCTTCAGGCGGGTGTCGGGCTCGAGCATGGCGTCGCGCAGCTGGTCGATTTCCAGTTGATTGAGAGGATCGTGGCGGCGCTGGGCGCAGAGCGGAAGGGCGAGCAAAAGGCCCAAGGTAAGAGCAATGTGAACTGGGCAGCGGAGCGTCATTTCTTTTCTTTGGAGAACATCTCCTTGAGCAGCGCGGTGCGAATATCCTCCAGCCGTTTGATGGCCTGTTCTACGTGGGATTGGTCTTCAAAGGCGAGAGTGCGCTTGATGTCGCGCAGCTTTTCCGAGATTTTGCGAACCGCAATCTCCACAGTCTTCTGATGCTTCCTAGTCTGGGCGGCAGCGTCGCGGGCCTTTTCCGAGTAGATGACGATGTCGTCGACGGCCGCGCGGGCTTCCTCGATGTGGCCATCGTTGTAAAGTTTGTCGGCACTGAGAAGCTGCTGATGCGCGATCTGGATGCAGATTCCGGGGCGATCCTCGGCCCGCACGCTCTCAACCCGAGACTTGAGTTCGCCCACCGGTTCGTCCTTGGCGGCTGCGCACAAGGTGAGCGCGAGGGCCGGCAGAACAACCGAAATGGACAGCCGCCGCATGGTTGTCAATGCTTCTTCGGCTCGATCGCAATCAGGCGATGTCGAGCCTGCCATTCCTGATCAGGATACTTCCCGTTCGCAGAATCGAGAAACCGATGATAATCGACCGCGGCCGCTTTGTGGTCACCCAAATGATCATAGGCCGAGGCGCGCAGGAAAAAGCAGACCACGGGCATATCGGCAGCTAACGTGGCGCGTCCGTTGAGCGCCCGGACTGTGAGTTCGTAGTTTTTGTTTTCGCTGGCGGCAAAGGCCAAGTCCACATAGACGTCGGGCGAGTCGCGTTTCATTCGAACCGCGGACAGCAACTCCTGCTGAGCCTCCGCGAACTTCTTCTGACGCAGCAACGCCTGTCCCAGCCCGCGATGCAGTCCGGCGTCGTTCGGGTAGGCGGTGGCCAGAGTGCGATAGGCAGCCTCCGCCAAATCGTTCTTCCCGGTACTGGCATAAAGGTCGGCCAGATCGCGCTGCGCTTCGGAGTCATTGGGTGAAAGTTTCAGGGCCGTTTGGATTTCGGGGATGGCGCCGTCTTTCTTCCCTTGTGCGGCAAGCACACGGCCAAGCTGAAGATGAATGCCGGCATCGTCCGGGCGCTCGGCGGCGAGGCGGCGCAGCAAGGGCTCAGCATCTCCGATGCGGCTGGATTTCATGTACAGGTTAGTCATGCCGATCACGGCTTCGGTAGAGCGCGGATCGAGGGCCAGCACCTGCTTGTATTCGGTTTCGGCTCCCGGGAAATCCTTTTGGCGCTCGCGCAACAAGGCCGCGGAGAGATGAGGTTCGGGGTCCTTTGGCGTGAGGGCGGATGCCTTTTGGTAAGCGACGAGCGCATCCTCGGCCTTGCTGTTTTCAAGCAGGTGGCCGAGCGCGATCCATGCCCGGGCCTGCCCTTCCTCAGTATGGTCGGTAGGTTTGAGAGTGGTAGCGGCGAGCAGAAATCGCTCCGCCTCAGGATTGTTGGAGCGTGCCAGCATCAGGCCTAGGTTCAGATTCGACTCGAAGACATCGGGCTTGGCGGCGACGGATTGCCGGTAGGCATGAATTGAGTCTTCCGCACGCCCCAGCCGATTGAGAACGAAGCCTAGATCGAACCATGCCTGGTAGTTCTTCGAATCGCGGTCGAGGGCCTTCTTGAGCAGAGTTTCAGCCGCCCCGAAATCATTTTTCTGAATGGCATTTTCAGCTTGAGCGATTTCGGCGGGTTGGTCTTCCACGATTTCGCGGTGATGGCGGACTGTGGTGTGGGTCTGTGCGAAGGCAGAGACGGTTACAGAGGCAAGGACGACGGCGTTCGTGAGCAAGCGACGCTTCATTCCTGTGGGCTGTCGTTCGCAATTCATCGAGTGCCGTTTCGACTGGCGTTTCCGTTCAGGATATGCGCCAGATATTTTCCCGTGTAAGAGTCCGTGAGTTTCGCAATGGCTTCGGGGGTCCCCGATCCAACGACGTTTCCTCCGCGATCGCCGCCTTCGGGGCCAAGGTCGATGACCCAGTCGGCGGTCTTGATGACTTCAAGATTGTGCTCGATGACCACGATCGAGCCTCCTGCATCAATAAGACGTCGAAACGCGGAAAGAAGTTTGCTGACGTCGTCGAAATGGAGGCCGGTCGTGGGCTCGTCGAAGATGTAGAGCATGCGGCGTTTGCGCTTTATTAAGCTTCCACCTTCCGAGGACCGGCTGGTTTCGCGGGTTGCCGCGGGCTGCAAGTGCGCCGCCAGTTTCATGCGCTGCGCCTCGCCTCCGGAAAGTGTGGTGGCAGACTGCCCGAGGCGCAGGTAGCCGAGTCCGACTTCGTCGAGCACGCGCAGTTTCTCGGTGAGCCGCGGAACATCGGCAAAGAATTTGAGGGCTTCGCGAATGGTGAGGTTCAGTACCTCGTGAATATTCTTGCCTTTGTAACGAACTTCCAGCACCTGCGGCTTGTAGCGCGTCCCTTTGCACTCGTCGCAGATCAACTCGACGTCGGCCAGAAACTGCATTTCAACCGTAACCGTGCCGTCGCCCTGGCAGTTCTCGCAGCGTCCGCCCGGAACGTTGAAGGAGAAGTATCCCGCGGGGAAGCTGCGTTTTTGCGACTCCGGAAGCGAGGCAAACAAATCGCGGATGACGTCGAATGCTTTGATGTAAGTAACAGGATTGGAGCGCGGCGTTCGTCCGATGGGAGATTGATCGACGAGGATGACTTCGTCCAGGAAGTCATCGCCTTCGATGCTCTCCCACGCAACGGCGGCGACCGGGTTGCCGTTGGTCTGCCGCTTGGCCGTAGCGATTGCCTGATAGAGGACGTCGTGCAGCAGCGTGGATTTCCCCGAACCGGACACGCCAGTGATCGCCACCAGCATCCCGAGCGGAATCTCCAGATCGATGCGCTTCAGGTTGTGCGCGCGCGCACCCTTGATGCGGATCTTCTGCGGGCCGGGTTTGCGGCGCTGCGATGGAACCTGGATGTGTAGTTCGTCGGCCAGATAGCGCCCGGTGAGCGAGTGCGGCATCTTTTTGATTTCTTCGTAGGTGCCGGCACCCACTACTTTGCCGCCATTTTCTCCGGCGCCCGGGCCAAGATCGAGAATGCGATCGGCGGCGCGCATGATGTCGGGATCGTGCTCGACCACCAGGATGGTATTCCCAAGGTCGCGCAGATCGTGCAGGATCTTGATCAGCCGATGGGTGTCGCGGCTGTGCAGCCCGATTGAGGGCTCATCGAGCACGTACAGGGTCCCCACCAGCCGCGAGCCGAGTGAGGTAGCCAGTTGAATGCGCTGCGCCTCGCCGCCCGAGAGAGTGGACGCCAGGCGGTTGAGCGTCAGGTATTCAAGTCCGACTTCGTTCAAAAAGCGCAGGCGCTCCTGGAGTTCGATCAGAAGCTTCTCGGCGATTGCGGCCTGCTGCGGCGAGAGCTTGAGTTGATCGAAAAAGCCGGCGGCGGCTTCAACCGTCATGCTGCAAACCTGGCAGATATCTTTGCCGTCGATCTTGACCTGGCGAGCTTCTTGCCGCAGCCGCGTGCCGCCGCAAGTCGAGCAGAGGGAATATCCGCGATAGCGGCTGAGGAAGACGCGGACGTGCAGCTTGTACTTCTTGCGCTCCAGGTGCTGGAAGAAGCCGCGCACGCCGCCGAAGCGCCCTTCGCCGTCGGTGATCAGCTTCTGGTGCTCAGGGTCGAGTTCGAACCACGGCACATCCAAGGGAATTTCCGCCTGGCGTGCAAAGCGCTTGAGTTCCGTGAAAAGCGGTTTGTACTTCGGTTTCGTCCAGGGTTCGATCGCGCCTTCGTTCAAAGTTTTCCCCTTGTCGGGTATGACCAGGTCAAGATCGAAGTCGATGGTGTTGCCGAAACCCTGGCAGCGCGGGCAGGCGCCATAGGGATTGTTAAACGAGAACAGGCGGGGCTCGGGCTCTTCGTAGCGGCTGCCGTCGTTCTTGCATTCAAAGCGCTGAGAAAAACGAAAGCGTTGCGGGGCCGCTTCGTCGCGCGGCGCAGTTTCGAAAATCACTTCTCCGGCTTCGCGATAGCCGATTTCGACGGCATCGACGATGCGAGCGCGGGCGTCGGCGGAGACCGCAAGGCGATCCACTAAAGCAAAAACAGGTTCTGCAAAGTTGACTTCCAGAAGCGATTCCGGGGTAGAGAACTCGAAAATCTGCCCGCGCTGAAACAGGCGATTGAAGCCGCGCTTGCGGAGATCGAACAGGCGCGCCTTAACGGCGTCGGAAAGCAGATTGGACTTGGCCTCGGCCGCCTTCTTCTTTCCACGAGGCTTCTTGCGGCCGGCCTCTTCTGGCGTCGGCGTGTGCGGTTGGACCGGAAAAAGAACGTTCAGCCGGGTACCCTCGCCAAGTGTGAGCAGGCGGTTGGCAACCTCGTCGACCGTGTCTTTCTTCACTTCCTGCCCGCATTGTAAACAGTAGGTGCGGCCGATTCTGGCAAACAGCAGCCGCAGGTAGTCGTAGATTTCGGTGGCGGTGGCGACAGTGGATCGCGGGTTGCGGGTGGAATTCTTCTGCTTGATGGCCACTGCCGGGGCGATCCCGTCGATCAGGTCGGCGTCCGGTTTTTCAATGCGCTCCAGAAATTGCCGCGCATAAGCCGACAGCGATTCGACATAGCGTCGCTGCCCTTCGGCGTAAACCGTGTCGAAGGCAAGCGACGACTTCCCCGAACCGGAGACGCCGGTAACCACCGTCATAGTGTTGTGCGGGATCTCAAAATCGATGTTCTTGAGGTTGTGGACCCGCGCCCCGCGGACAACGATGCTCTCTGTCGACATCATCCCCTGGCACTACAGATAGATCAAAAGTCGCTATTGAATCTTTCTATTATAAAGCGTTGCTGCGTGTGGGCGGACACTCCTGTCCGCCCCTTCATCTGTGGAACTGCCCGGAACAGACCGGTTTCCTGAAGATTCCAGCCGAATCCATTCGGCGGGCTGGCTCACTGCGCCGCAAACGAGAACAACACGAGGATGTAAATCCACAACCCGGTCATGCAATGCCAGTACCAAGCCGTGATGTCCACAACGATTCGGCGGGATTCGACGGGGCGGTGAAGCAAGGTTGCCACATCGGCGAACAACAAGGCGAGCGCGCCGCCCACGAGATGAAGGGCGTGCATTCCCGTCAGGAAATAGACAAACGAACTGCTCGGACCTGTGTTGAGGTGGAAGCCCCGCGATGCCAGGACGCTCCAGATCCACAATTGTCCGGATAGAAATCCAAGTCCAAGTACCGTGGTCAGGCCGAGCCAGGGGAGGTGGCGCTCGTCGCCAAGCGAGACGCCGGGGATTGATTGGATCGGTGCGAGCGCGGCTTGACGCGTGACGTCGCGGCGGGCGAATTCCATGGTGATGCTGCTCAGTATGAGAACCGCGGTGTTCGCCAGCAGCCATGTCCACGGCAGCTGAACCGGCAACCAGGTTCGGACGTACGTGTTCTTGCTTGAATCGAAGCTAAGAAAGCCGCGCCGGACCAGGTAAGCAGCCGTGAAAGAAATGAAGAGCATCAAGATCGGCGTCATCGCGACCGCCAGTCCCAGGCGCGCTCGGCGCAGGCGCTCGCCGTAGTTCGGCATGAAGTCGGGCTTGCTATCGCCGCCGCTGCGACCGTCGTCTCCGCCCCCAGGGCGAGGCGGCAGAGATGAGCCGTTGTGACCGGCGGGGCGTGAGGAGATGGGAGTTAGTCGAGCCATGGGGCGCGAATCCAACTGGCGCTAGAATTACCGCAAATGTCCTCCGGCTTAACTGAGCGCGAGCGGTGGAACCGGAAATATCGGGAGAACCCTGGCGCATGGCTGGAGCCGGATCCGTTCCTGGCCTGGGCGTTTTCTAAACATATCAAGCCACTGTTTCCGCAGGGAGGAAGCGCCGTTGACTTCGCGGGAGGCGCTGGGCGCCACGCCATCTGGCTGGCGAAACAGGGTTGGGATGTCACACTCATCGATCTTTCGGAAACCGGTGTCGAACTGGCTCGGCAGAACGCCGGCCTGCTTGCTTCCCACATTCACTTTGTAGTAGATGATCTCACTCAATTTCAGGCTTCGCAAACGCAGTTCGACTTGGTAATGGGATTCTTTTATCTGGAGCGAAGAATCTTTCCGGAGATTGTGAAAGCGGTGCGTCCGGGTGGCGTGCTGCTCTACAAGACGTACACCGTTGATCAATCGAAACTGTCGAGCGGGCCGAAGGATGCCTCGCACCTGCTTGCCCCGGGAGAACTAGTGCGGCTGGCTCGCGGGACACGCGTGCTGCACTATTGCGAGAAAGTGGAAGAAAAAGCGACTGCGGAAATCGTTGCCAGGAAGGAAGAACCACATCATGGTGGTGCCGGGAACAGGACTTGAACCTGCACGCCTTTTGGGCACTGGCTCCTAAGACCAGCGCGTCTGCCAATTCCGCCATCCCGGCCTGAATTTTTCGCGCAACTCTACATCGTGCTGCCTCCAGTATAACTTTTCCATGCTGAAGGCAGCGATTGCCGATGGTTTCTCTGTGTGTGGCGTGTCGCCTACTGCAGCGGCGGAGCGCTGCCGTCGCATGTGGTCAGAGAAGCTGTCCCCGCGCGAACCACGCCGTCGGCGAACGAGCAAAAATAGCGCACGCCGGTTTGGTTCGGCGTCAGCGGATCGGCTCGAAACTGATAGGAAGAAACCGGAGTGGTGCTGCCCGTGCCTGAGATCACGAACGAGTAGCCGCTCTTCACGCCGGACGCGAGCTGCGTGTCGATCAGGCAAGCGCCCGCGGATGTTGGCGGCGTGCAATTTGTTCCGGCCAGAGCGCCCAGAGTGGCGGCGAAGCCCACGTTCGGGTAGGTGGAGTTGTAGGAAATCTGAGCGGTGTTCAGGGTGCGCAGCGAAGCGACGGCGGACGCTTCATTGGCTGAGATACGGGCGCGCAGCAAATTGGGGATGGCAATGGCGGCGATGATGAGGATGATCGCTACCACGATCAACAGTTCGATGAGTGAGAAACCTTTTTCCCTGCGTGTTTTCATGTATTGCTCCCGGGTCGGCTGGTGTGGCGGTTACTGCGGTTCTGACGCATAGTTTACCGCAGAATGGGTCCGTGCAGCAGTGGTTTTACACAGAGAAGGAAGAAGCATCGCACTTGCGAGAAAAGTGCAAGCGCTTGCATACATGCGGGTGTTTGCGAATCGCAAGCCCACAGGAAGGTCGCCTGCGGGCAGACGAAGTAACTCGCGGGAAGGCGCCGGTCAAGGCAACCATGCACGGAGTAACTGCCGAACTAGGCTCCGGCGCGACAGGCAGAGGAGCCCACGCCGCGTCTTGGCTGCCGGTGTGAAACACCGCCCGATAGCGGCATCGCTCCTTTGTCCGCCGTCGAAGAAAAACCGCCACCACAGGAGCGCCAGAGGATCGTGGATGAATATTTCACTAGAAGTTTGGCGGGAGTACGGAATCGCCCATTGACACCGCTTCCTGCGAAACCTACGATTTGCGACATATGCCTTTATTCGGAGTTACGAAGCCCTCGCGAATCAGCCTGACCCGAGCCGTCGGTGTTCTCTCCATCCTGGTGGTCGTCTCCGTCGCGCTCCATGCGGCCCCCACGCCTCCGGCTGTTCCAGCCGCCGATCCGCATCGCTACCTGGAAGACATCAAAACGCTCACTACGCCTGCGATGGAAGGGCGCGGCGACGGAACCAAGGGATTGACGCGGGCTGCACAACTCATTGAAAAGAGATTCAAGAGTCTAGGGCTCGAACCGGCGGGGGCGAACTCCTATCTCCAGCCGTTCACCGTGATCACGGGCGCGCAATTGAAAGGCAGCAACCATTTCGTCGTTCAAGCCGGAGAACAGAAGAGAGAGTTGAAGCCCAAGGCGGATTTTGTTCCCTTCAGTTTTTCTTCTTCCGGAGCCGCACAAGGGTCTCTCGTGTTTGCGGGCTATGGCGTTTCGGCCGACGAGTTTCAATACGACGACTACGCCGGGGTCGACGTCAAAGACAAGATTGTCCTGGTTCTTCGCTACGAGCCAGAGTCATTTGCGGCCAAGACCGGCAATCACGGGATGACGCAACATTCGCAGCTGATCAGCAAGGCGATCAATGCCCGGAATCACGGGGCGAAGGCGATTGTCCTGGTGAACGGGAAACTAGGCGACGGCGAAGAGGATCTGCTGACCCGGTTTGGGAGCGTGAGCGGACCGGAGAACGTCGGCATCGTATTTGTCCAGGTGAAGAATGCGGTCGCCGAAGAGTGGTTGAAGGCGGCCGGGAAGTCGCTCCCGGAAACACAGGAGAAGATCAACAATTCCGGGAAGCCGGATTCCTTTGCGTTGCCGGGGAATGAGAGTGCATCGGTGAAGGTGAGCATTGTCACCACCCGTGCCACCGTGAACAACGTCCTCGCCTATCTGCCCGGCCAGACGGATGAGTACGTCATCATCGGCGCGCACTACGATCACCTCGGGCGGGGCAACTTTGACTCACTCGCGCCTTCGCAGATCGGACAGATTCATCCTGGTGCGGACGACAATGGGTCCGGAACCGCGGGCGTGCTCGAACTGGCGCGCGTGCTGGCTCCGCAGAAGGGAAAGTTGCGGCGCGGGATTTTGTTCGCCTCGTTTGCGGGCGAAGAGCTTGGGCTGCTTGGATCGGCGGAGTGGGTAAAGGAACCGACGCGTCCCTTGGAAAAGGCCGTGGCCATGCTCAATATGGACATGATCGGCCGGATCAAGGATGACAAGGTATACGTCGGCGGTGTGGGGACGGGGTCGACTCTGAAAACGACGATGGAGCAGGCGCAGGCAAAATCCGGATTCAAGATCGAATACTCGCCGGGAGGCTATTCGTCGAGCGACCACACCTCGTTCGTCGCCAAGAAGATTCCTGTGCTCTTTTTCTTTTCCGGATTGCACTCGGATTATCACAAGCCTTCCGATACGTGGGAGAAGATCAACCCTGACTCAGCGGCGCGGTTGCTCGATGTCGTATCGGCCACCGGGGTGCAACTGGCCGATGCCGAGGAGCGTCCTGCGTTCGTCGTGGTGGCGGAAGACAAGCCAACGGGCGGATCGGGCGGAGGTGGTGGATACGGGCCCTACTTCGGATCGATTCCGGATTTCGGGCAAGTGGAAACCGGAGTGAAGTTTTCCGACGTGAAACCGAACTCCCCAGCGGCGAAGGCCGGACTGAAGGCCGGAGACATCCTGGTGCAATTTGGCGACAAGCCGATCAAGAACCTCTACGACTTCACCGATGCGTTGCGTCGAAGCAAGGTAGGGGATGTGGTGGAAGTCAAAGTTCTGCGCGACGGGCAGTCGCTGACGGCGTCGGTCAAGCTTGAGCAGCGCAAGTAGAACTGAAGTTCACCCAATTTTGGGGAGTGGACTGTTTTGAATCATTTTGCCCGGTCGTAGCTTCTTCCGTAGGGTCTCCACGATCAGACCGGCCAACGCGTACGTCACAGCATTCGCAAGAAGAACCCAATAGAGACCAACGCCGAAATGGAAATAGAAACTAGCAAACACAACCGGGCAAGTCAGACGGGCGAGAGTCCACACAACCGGTTCGACGGAAATCGGAATTGGAGCCGTTGCGAAGATATAAAGTTGCCAGCAGCCCACAACGAGTAGGCCCGCACTCGCCCACATAGCAATTCGGTATCTCATGCTGCCACCCCTACTGTTCTCTGGCCCAATCGTCTCACTAACTCCTCCAAACTTCAAACAGCCACGCCCCAATTTTGCAGAGCGGAACCGGAGACGGTACACTTCCAGCTATGAACATGCCGACCCAACCGAATGTGAAGTTCGCGCAAACTGCGGACTACCGCGATAACTACGCCAACAGCGTGCAGATCCGGGTGAACGTCTGGGATTTTTTTCTCGTGTTCGGCACCATGCAGCAGAGTTCAGAGACGCAGGTAGAGTTGCGAAACTTCCAGGGAATCTATCTCAGCCCGCAGCAAGCCAAGGCGCTGATGGCGCTCTTGCAGCAGAACGTGACCAACTATGAAGCCGCGTTCGGCGAAATCAAGCTCGATCCACGCGCTCCGGGCGGACCTGTTCACTAATGGCTGCGAGGCCATCGGCTGACAGCACTTCAAAAGCAGAGGCGTCTTCGTCTCTGAGTTGGACGCAGCAACTCCTGCTGTTCTCGTTTTTTTTTGCCGGATTGATGCTGCTGCACGCGCCCCTGCTGCGTCTCCCCTATTACTGGGATGAGGCTGGCTACTACGTGCCCGCCGCGCGCGACTTGTACCTGACAGGCACGCTCATTCCGCGCTCCACCATTTCGAATGCGCATCCGCCGCTGGTAATGGCGTGGCTCGCTATGGCGTGGCGAGTCGCGGGATACTCCACGCTGGTTACGCGCACCGCTATGCTTGCTTTGGCTGCGTTCGCGTTGTTGGGAATATCGAGGCTCTCTCGCGTTGCCGCGAATCCTGCGGTGGCATGGACGACCACGGTGTTGACCGCTGTGTACCCCGTGTTCTTCACCCAGAGCTCTCTCGCCCATGTCGATCTGGCGGCTGCTGGATTTACTTTCTGGGGGCTGGCTGCCTATTTCGAGGACTGCCGCTGGAAACAAGCCGCCTGGTTTTCGCTGGCGGTCTTGTCGAAAGAGACCGCTGTTCTCGCGCCGTTTGCGCTGTTTGCATGGGAAGTTCTCGCGCATATTGCTCGCACGCGGTGGCCAGAATTGTTTCCCAACACGGAAAGACGCACGCGCCCATTCCACCTGCTGATTCCTGTCGTGCCGCTGGCATGCTGGTATGCGTATCACTATGTGAAAACGGGCTTCCTGCTCGGCAATCCAGAGTTCTTCCGCTACAACGTTGCCGCCACGCTCGATCCTTTGCGCATTCCCGTGGCTCTTGGAATGCGCTTCTGGCAGTTGTTCGGATATTTCGGCCTCTATCTGCTTACGCTGGCCGGATTGCTGGCGATGTTCCGTCGGCCGCAGATTGAGAAGGGAATTTCTCGCCCCCGAATTGCACTCTGGATTCAAGCCGGATTTCTTTCGGTAGCGGTTGCCTATCTGGGATTCATGTCCGCAGTGGGAGGCGCGGTGCTGGCCCGCTATATGTTGCCGGTGGTGCCACTCGCAATTCTTGTGCTGACCTCAACCTTGTATCGGCGAGTGCGACGCTGGCAGCTGGTCGCGGGCGTGGTTGCGATTGCGTTCGTTGCGAGCCTCTTCACAAATCCGCCTTACGGTTTCTCTCTGGAGGACAACCTCGCCTACCGCGACTATGTCGTGCTTCATGCTGAGGCCAGCCGCTTTCTGGCGATGCGCTATCCCCGCGCACGCGTGCTGACCGCATGGCCCGCGTCGGACGAACTCACGCGGCCCTGGCTGGGCTATGTGAGTCGTCCCTTTCCAGTGGAGCGCATCGAAGACTTCACGGCCGCGCAGATCTCCACCGCCGCTGGCGGCCAGTTCGATGTCGCATTCGTGTTTTCGACCAAGTACCAGCCGCCGCATCCGTTCCTCGAAGATTGGGCCTGGTGGCAGCACGTGAAAGAGAGATTCTTTGGCGACCATCGCGACTTGCTGCCCGAGGAGATTGCGCGGCGGCTCGGCGGAAGGGTTGTGTTTCAGAAAACGAGTGATGGCCAATGGGTCGCGGTGATCGTGATTGAGAGACTAGAAAACGCTCGTCGCCTGCCCTGAAAATACGGACATGTAAGGGTCGCAAAATCATTCATTGTCATCCTGAGCGAAGCGAAGGACCTATGGACTCGTCAGCACTATGCTCGACGCTGAGAGAATACATGGGTCCTTCGCTTCGCTCAGGATGACAGACTTGCGGGGCCGGCGTGTTTTCACTCGCTCATCAAATGACACGAATGCGTCTTGACGACGAGCCAGACCTTCTTCTCCGGGGCCAGCTCGAGCGCTTCGCGCGCGGCCAGTGTCAAATGCACTTCGAATTCTGTGCCGCCGCAATCGACGAACGCAGAAACAATCACGTCTCTTTGCTGCAGCGCACGAATCGTTCCCGGCACTACGTTGCGCGCACTGAGTCCTCGCGGACTCTCGGTAGCCAGCAGCAGATCGCCAGCGCGAATACCGACGCGGAGCCGTGATCCCACTTCCGCGCGAACCAGCGGCGTTTCCAATTCCACGCCGTCCGCTCCAACACGGCAGGCCATCGTGCCGCGATCTTCGTGGAGGGCAGCCACGGTGGCGTCGAAAACATTCTCGAACCCGGAGAGTTGCGCGACCGTTTCGAGCCGCGGAGCGCGCATGACGTCATGCGGACGTCCCTGCGTCACGATCCGTCCCGCATCCAGCACGATGACTTCGTCGCCGAGCGCGAAAACTTCTTCTGTGCTGTGTGTGACGTAGAGAATCGGCACGCGGTGTTTCTGGTTCCACTGCCGGAGGTCCGCCAGAATGCGCGACTTGGTCGGACGGTCGAGCGCGGCCAGGGGCTCATCCAGCAGCAGGGCGCGCGGCTCGGTCACCAAGGCGCGCGCCAGCGCTACTCGTTGACGTTCGCCGCCAGAGATCTGTGCAGGCTGCCGGTCGCGCACATGCTCGATGCGAAGCGTTTGCAGGATGTCGCCGGTGCGCGCCTGCCGTTCTGCCGGGCCGGTCGCGTGCAGGCCATAAGCCACATTTTCCTCGGCAGTCAGGTGAGGGAAGAGCGCAAGGTTCTGGAATACGTACCCGATCCGCCGCTGCCAGGCCGCAACGTTCCGCTTTCTGTCTGAGTCGTAAAGAGCCTCTCCACCAATCGCGACGCGCCCTTCTTCCGGGTCACTCAGCCCCGCGACGCAATCCAGCAGAGTCGTTTTTCCTGCGCCCGAAGCGCCGAAGAGGATCGTGAACCCCGCCGGCGCGCGAAAGTGTGCATTCAGGATGAAGCTGCCTCCGGAATTAAGAAAGCGCTTGCGAATGCGGACTACAAGTTCGGAAGGAGCTGATGCCGCCGAATCAATCGGTGAAACGGTCTTCACTGCCCTGGACCCACTGCCCACGGCCGGCGGTTGATACCATAAACGATCGACAACGCCGCAAAGGACAGCAACAGTAGTACAGCTGCGGTCAGGTTCGCGCCGGAATATTGCGCCGCTTGCACTTGGTCGTAAATGTCAATCGAGATAGTGCGAGTCACGCCGGGAATATTGCCTCCGACCATGAGCACCACGCCAAACTCTCCCAGCGTGTGCGCGAAGCTGAGGGCAAACCCGGTGACCAGGCCCGACTTCGAGAGAGGCAGCACAACCCGCCAAAACGTTCGCAGCGGCGATTGCCCCAGTGAGGCCGAGGCGCGAAGCAGTTTCGGATCGACCGCTCCGAAAGAAGCCGCGAAGGGCTGCACCGCAAATGGCAAGCTATAAATCAGAGACCCAATTACCAGCCCCTCAAACGTAAATGCCAGCGTGTGGCCCGTCAGCGATTCCCACCAACGGCCCAGTGGGCTCCGGGAACCCAGCGCCAATAGCACGTAGAAGCCCAGCACCGTCGGGGGCAACACGATCGGCAGCGCAACCAGCGACTCGATGAGGAATTTCCAGCGCCAGCGCGAGTAAGCAATCCAGTAAGCGACCGGGACTCCGATCACCACCAGGAGCGCAGAGACGATCGCTGCCAGCCGGATCGTCAGCCAGAAAGCCTCCCAGTTCATTCAGTGCTTCTCCGCGGGAAGGCTAAAGCCGTAGGCTTCAAGCAGGGAAGCAGCTTCTGGGGAGCGCGCGAATTCGAGGAATTTGTGCGCCTGTGTCTGGGATTTCGACCGCGAGAGTACCACCACCGCCTGGTTCAGCGTTGGGTACGAATCGAGCGGGACGCTCCAGTAGTGGCCCTTATCTTTCAGCGCCAGCGCCAGTGCGTGCGAGAGCGCGATCAATCCGGCCTGCGCATTGCCCGATTCCACAAACTGCGCGGCCTGCGCAACGTTTTCGCCAAGCACGAGCTTCGCCGCGACCGAATCGTAAACTCCAAAATGCTTCAGCGCCGCCTCCGCGGCCCGTCCGTAGGGCGCGTGCGCGGGATTCGCAATTGATATCTTCTTGATCGACGGGTCCAGCAGGGCGTTCATTCCCAATTTTTGCACGTCGAGCGCGACGCCGTTTGGAACCCACAACACAAGCCGCCCAATAGCGTATCGGTAGAGCGTCTCTTTTTCCGCCAAGCTGTCGGCGACTAGCTGTTTGGGATAGTCTTCATCCGCCGAGAAAAAAAGATCAAACGGTGCGCCGTTCCGGATCTGGTTCGTCAGATTGCCGGACGAACCAAACACCAGCTTAACGGCTTGCCCGGTCTGTGTCGTGTAGCGCGTAGCAAGCTCTGGAAGAACCGCGTTCATATCCGCCGCCGCCGCAACCGTGATTTCCTGGCAAGCAGCGGAAGCTGCTGTGAGTAGCAGTAGGAGCACCAGCAATTTGCTCAACACAGATATTGTCATTACAAAGCTCAGGTTCCCCGTGCGCATTGATCTCAACCGCTTCTAGGTGCGTCTTATTTTCACTTCCTCAATCACGATTGCTAGATCGCACAAAGCGACAAGCAAGACTGAAGTTAAGGTGAGACCGACCACACTAGGGGGATCAGTGGACTGGTGCTCATGCAGCATGAAGACACCCACACCAAACACCCAGAAGCTTAACCAAAGAGCGCCGGCACAAATGAGCCCTCTTCCGGCGCGAGGGCAACGCGGCTGCATGAGCGCGCCCACAATCAAGAAGCTCGGCACAATTGCGAAACCCAAGCCAAAGCCGAGAGACCCAGCGACCGCCGTGAAACATCCGGTGGCGACGACTAGCCAGCGCGTCCTTGGGACAACAATCCCGCTGGTTCGGCCTTCGGACTCGTCGCTCTGCAAAGCGCCCCTTAGCGTCGTGGACTTTCCCCGAACAGAGCCAGGCTCGTGCCGAACACGGCCGCACCTTCGAACTGGTTACGAACGTTGTCCGGGCTGACGACTGTGCCCGCATCGAGCGCAGTCCAGACGTTCGGGATGTGC
>Ga0075021_10000577_pt1 | contig 19105 bp, 19 predicted proteins | sample ColStrG_CSR_2012_FD_72749 | JGI IMG/M metagenome (GOLD analysis project Ga0075021, IMG submission 72749) | Freshwater sediment microbial communities in response to fracking from Pennsylvania, USA - Cold Stream Run_MetaG_CSR_2012 | ecosystem: Environmental > Aquatic > Freshwater > Creek >...
GGCTGATGGATGTCGCCTTCGATCCCGAGGGACCGCTGCGGGACACCTACGCGGTTGCCTGCGTGCTCGGTGGGCGACTGGTCCACGAACGGTACGGAGGGACCCTGCCCCGCTTCGATGGCCCCGGCCGACCGGTTACGGCCGATACACCGCTGTTGTCGTGGTCGGTGGCCAAATCGTTCCTGCATGTCGTTGTCGGCATGCTGGTGAAAGACGGGCTACTCGATCCGGCCGGGCGGGCCGACGTGCCGGCCTGGGGCGGTGCGGGCGACCCGCGTCGGGACATCACCCTCGCCGACCTGCTCGCAATGCGGGATGGTCTCACCTTCTTCGAGGAGTACGAAGATCCGGAAGCGTCGGACGTGATCCAGATGCTGTTCGGACGCGGCCGGACCGACATGGCGGAATTCGCGGCCGATCGACCTCTTTCCCACCAGCCAGGTACCCGGTTCAACTACTCGACCGGCACCTCGGTGATCCTGTCGGGAATCGTGGCCCGCACACTCGGGCCAGGCGGTCCGTACCAGTCCTACCTGGACGAACGCCTGTTCAGACCACTGGGCATGCGGTCGGCGACCGCCACGTTTGACGGCGCCGGCACGTGGGTGGCCGGAAGCTACGTCCATGCCACCGCTCGGGACTTTGCCCGGTTCGGCCTCCTCGCCATGCGTGACGGTGTATGGGAGAACCGACGGTTACTGCCCGAACATTGGATCGACTCGGGCCGTACCCCACGCTCGGTGGACCCTGACGACGGACTCCTCTACGGCCACCATTGGTGGACTCGCGCAGACCCGTTCGGCAGATTCTGGGCGGCGGGGCACGATGGTCAGTTCATCGACCTGGTCCCGGGACTCGATCTGGTGCTGGTGCGGCTCGGGCGAACCGGTTCGGAACGTACTCCCGAACTCCGGGCTTGGCGGGATGCCGTCATCGATGCCTTCGCAACGAGGTCCGGGTGACCTCGTGCCCAATGGCTTCCGGTAGCTGCTCTGCTGGCAGGGGGCGTTGCCAACCGACGTCCCGCATTCTACGGTGAGGACACTGTGAGTAGGTCACTTCCCGTCCACGATCACCTTCACGAAGTCCACAACGTCGAAGACGTGCTGGCCCTGGTGCGCGAGCACGGCGGCCGGGTGACCAGTTCACGTCGACTGCTGCTCGAGACCCTGTTCGAAGGCCCGGGTCATCGGACAGCCGAAGAGTTGGCCGAAACGGTACAGAGCCACGCACCTGACATTGCGCTTTCCACCGTCTACCGCAATCTGGACGAGCTCGAGAAGCTGGGTGTCATCGTTCATTCCCACCTGGGCCATGGGCCGGCGACCTATCACCTTGCGGCTGGAGCCCACTGTCATTTCGTGTGTCAGGACTGCGGTACTGCGGTCGAGGCGCCCGACGAGCTCTTCATCGGCTTGGCCAGCGCGGCCGCCACGCGCTTCGGATTCGAGATCGACGTGCGGCACTTCGCCATCCTCGGCCACTGTGTCGACTGTCGGAAAGGGTTGACCCGATGACCGAAAAGGGGAGCACTGTCGACCGTTCTGCCGAGTGGGATGACCTACGGGCACGCCATCTACGCCCGGACGGGGAGCGGCCGGCGTCGTCAGCACGCGGTCTCCATCACTTCGCCATCGTGTCCAGCGATGTCGAGCGGACCATTGCGTTCTTCCAGGGTCTTCTGGAGTTCCCGCTGGCCGAGCTCTTCGAGAACCGTGACTACCCCGGCTCCACCCACTTCTTCTTCGACATCGGCCATGGCAACTATCTGGCCTACTTCGACTTTCCCGGCCTCGACCTCGGCGAGTACCGCGAAGTTCTGGGTGGCCTCCATCACGTCGCCATCAGCGTGACTCCCGAGCAGTTCGAACGGCTGGTGGCCAAGGTACGTGCCAACGGTGTCGATGTGCACCTGGTCAACGGAGACTCGGCATACTTTTCGGGTCCTGACGGCGAGCGGATCGAACTGCTGAGTTACGCGTTGCACGACATGTACGGCAACGTCGTCGGGGGCTGAGAGGGATGGAAGGGTCCTGTGGTTGTCCCGCTCCCCTTGGGCGAGCCAATTGAGGCGATTGTTCACGAGTTGCTACCTGTCGAAATGACGATGTCGACAGGGCCCAGTCATCCGGAGAGAGTTCACGTTTGAACACACAGTCCTAGGGATGAAGATCGTCATCGCCGCGTGACATCGGGTCGTCAGGCCACGCCCGGAAGTTGCCCGTCATCACCAGATCGACCAGGTCTCCCACCGCCACGAGTGTCGGCCCGACGCAGCGCACCCGGAGAGTCGGCCCACCTTCGGCCAGCTCGACCAACACGACACTGTCATGGCCGTAGTACTCGCAGTGGACCACTCGTCCGGTGGAGTGTGCGTGTGTGCTTCCCTCGTCGACGGGAGGTCGAACGGAGACTTGCTCCGGACGGACGAGCACGATTGCGGGTCCCTCGAGAGAAGCCTGTTCGTCGGCAAGGGAGAGTCTTCCGAACGCCGTGTCGATGAAGCCGGACGTGGCCGTTCCGGCAATGATGTTCGCTTCACCGAGGAATCGCGCCGCTCTTGGATCGGCCGGCCGGTTGTAGAGGACCTCCGGTTTGTCGAACTGTCGGATTCTTCCGCGGTCGACGATCCCCACCAGGTCGGCAACGGAGAGCGCTTCCTGCTGATCGTGGGTGACGAACACCGTGGTGGCGTCGCGTTGTCGCAGAATCTGCATCACTTCGAAACGCAACGACGAACGCAGGCTGGCATCCAACGACGAGAATGGTTCGTCGAGGAGCACAACTTGCGGATGCGGTGCGAGTGCTCGGGCGAGGGCTACCCGTTGCTGCTGACCACCGGAAAGTTGGTGGGGATACCGCTCACCCAGGTCCTTCATCCCGACCAACTCGAGCAGTTCGCCGACCCGATCAGCACTTCGATCGCCGCGGGCCAAGCCGAACGTCACGTTCTTGGCCACGGTCAGATGGGGAAAGAGATTGCCTTCTTGGCTCACGTAACCGATACGCCGCTTTTCGGGAGGTACGTAGAGTTGATCCGAATCGACGGTCTCGTCGCCGATGACGATCGTGCCGGTGTCGGGCCGTTCGAATCCGGCGATCAGACGCAGGAGGGTCGTCTTTCCGCTCCCGGATTCGCCGAGCAGGGTGACGACGGCCCCGATGGGCACCTCGAGGTCGAGGTCCAGGAGCACGGGAACTCTCCCGAAGGACTTGGAGACTCCTCTGCAGGCGATCTGGACCTGACTCATGGCACCTCCTCCTGGAACCACGACCCACCAGGCTCACCGACGATCCGCTGGTCGAACCAACGTCCGAGCAGGTAGGCCGGCACGGCGGACATGGCGATCATGGCGGCCGCATAGGGTGCGGCCGCACCCAAGGACGCCGACTCCTCTGCGTACGCCCAGAACTGGGTGGCCAGAGTACGGACGCCCGTTGGAGCGAGCAGGAGCGTGGCGGTGAGCTCGGTCACGCTGGAAAGGAAGAGGAAGCAGAACGCAGCGGCCAGGCCGGGAGCCAGCAGCGGGGCGGTGACGGTCAGGCGCACGGCGAGGGGGCCTTTCCCGAGTGAGCGGCCGATTTCTTCTAGACGCGGTGACGCCCGGGCGACCGACGACGAAAGAGCCACCAGGCCGAGCGGAAAGAACATCAGAGCGTAGGCGATGACGAGTAGCTGGGGGCTCTGGTAGAGGAAGTTGAGGTGACGGCTCACCACGTAGACGAGGGCGAGACCGATCACGACTCCGGGGATGGCCTGCGTGATGAACGTGGAGCGTTCGAGTGTGGCGGTCCAGCGGCGTGGGTGGCGAATCGTCAAAAGGGATACGGGGAGCGCCAGGGCAGTGGCCAGCACGGCTCCGAGCGCGCTGTAGAGCGCCGTGTATCCCATTGCCGCCCAGAACGAGACCGAGGTGGGCAGGCCCGATGAGCTTCCGGTGGTCATCCAGTACACGACCACTGCCACCGGGAAACCGAGGGCCAACCCAACCGTTGTGGCGACTCCGGCTACAGCGAGGAAGCGCGTCCGGCCGAGTTGGATCGGTGTCTGGGCCCGTTGCGCCATCGCTCCTGAGCGCTGCACGCGTCCGCGTTCGCGAAACATCCCTTCCCCACCGAGGATGAACAGCGACAACGCTACGAGGACAAGCGAGAGCGAGGAGGCGACAGCGGGAGAGAACTGCGTCCGGATCTCACCGAAGATTGCCGTGGTGAACGTCTGATAGCGGAGATTCTCGAATGCGCCGTAGTAGGAGAGGAGTGCCAGGCACACGAGCAGGCATCCACCGAGAAGGGTGGTACGGGCTTGGCGAAGGCTGATCCTCAACCATGCCGCCCGCTTGGAAAGACCGAGGACGCGTGCCGCCTCTACCTGACCCGGATCCGCAGCTCGGAACGCGGCTGCCATCGGCAGGTAGACGAGCGGGTACAGATGGAGGGTCATCACGAGCACCGCACCGCTATATCCGTGGATCGCCGGGAATACCGACGTCCAGGTCCACGCCAAGACGAAGTCGGGAATCACGAACGGCACGATGAGGAGGACGGCCCAAGTTCGTCGTCCAGGCAACGAAGTGCGCTCCGTCAACCAGGCGCAGCCGGTGCCGATCACTGCGCAGAGGATAGTGACGACGACCGCCAGTTTGATCGTGTTCCAAAGCAACGTCGCCACGAACGAACGATCGAGGACAAGCCACACCTGACCCCAGCCGGCTTGCAGCGCCTGGGCAACGATCGCGACGAGCGGCACCAGCAGCAGGGCGGCTACGAGGATGCTGGTAGTCGCCAGTAGCCACGGATACCGGCGACGGCCCCCGGAAACGAACTCCCGCAGTGCTGCGATCCTCATGCCGCGAGGCATATCCGTGTGGAACGAGGTGATTCCTTCATGCTCAGGTCAATCCCGCCTCTTGGAGCAACGATGCCGCCGTGAGATCATTTCCGAGGCTGACGACATTGATGACCGCCGGGTTCACCAACGAGAGGGGGGGGAGCGCAGGGTTGGCGGCGATGCCGGCCCGGGCCGGGTACTCGAAATCGTCGCCGGCGGAGACCAGTTGCTGTGCTTGGGCCGAGGCGAGAAACGCCACGAACTTCTTCGCATCGGCCTGATGGGACGACGATGCGAGCACGGCGGCGCCCCCGATGTTCTCGATGGCGCCGACGTCACGGTTCGGGAAGAAGTACAGCTTGCTGTGGGTGTCCTTGGCCCCGACTTCGAGTCGCAGGCGATACCAGTAGTACTGGTTGATGACCCCGACAGCCTGCTGGCCCCGGTTTACCGCGGCCACGGTTGCCTCCTCGCTCTGATAGAGAGCGGCGTTGCTCTTGAGGCCCTGGAGCCAACTCAGTGCCGCAGGCCTGCCATAGGTTGCGATCACGGCGCCGACCTGGGGAACGAAGTCCGAATCGGTCGGCGTGATCGCCAATTTGCCCTTCCACTTCGCCTGGGAGAGTTCAAGAAAACTTGAAGGAAGTTGCGATTGCGAGATGAGCGACGGGTTGTAGACGAGGGAGCATACGCGCAAGGCGACTCCTACCCAGTTGCCTGTCGGCGAGTTGTACCTACTCGGGATCTGGTCGGTGGTCGACGCAGGAAGCTGGGCCAGTAGGTGGTGTTCGGTGAGCAGCATCAACTCCGGCGAGTTCTCGGTGAGGTAGACGTCCGCAGGTGACGTCGAGCCCTCCTGCAGAATCTGATTGGCGAGGACGATTCCGTCATCCGTGCGCACACGAACATGGATTCCCGTCTGCTTTGTAAAGGCGGCGACGATGGCCTGGGAGAGCTGCTGGTGCTGGCCACTGTAGAGCGTGATGGTGCCTCCTCCTCCTCCGGCTCCTGTTCCGCCGCAGGAGGCGAGGCCTAGTCCTGTAGCGATGACGGCTCCGGCCATCGCCAGCGCCTGGAGTCTTGCCCGAGTTGTTGTCCGCTCCATGTGACCGACCTCCGCAGCTCGTTGCCGAGCTCTCCGTAGCCATTTATTAGGGATACCTAACTTACGGAAAATAGTAGGTGTACCTAAGAAGTTTGGCAAGCTGACCTTCGAGACGTTCGGGAAACCCCGGCTCTTCCCCTTCTGTCGGCCCTCGATCGGACCCCGGTCCTGGCCCGAGCCGCCGACGGTCGCCGGAGCCAGGGCCCTTGGTCGGCACGGTGTGGTCGGCCTGTCGGATCCTGCATCATCGGCCTGGCCGACAGATGGCCGTTCGGGCGCAACCCCCGGCGCAGTCCGGCCACATCGGTGAGGGACGGGGATGGCGCAGAAGGACTGGCTCATCGGCTGTTTGTGCCTGAAACCGCCAGATCCCTGGCTGTCCGCCGGCCGCAACGGCAGTTCCGCAACATTGGTTGTCAAGGGTTCTCGGAGGGTTGCCGATAGGTGGCCATAGATCAATTGTCGAGCAGTCTCCAAAGGAGTCACCATGTCCACCGAAGTCCCCTCCCAGACCGGTCGCCTGTCGAAGCGGCTCCTTCTGACCGGCGCAGTCGGGCTGGCTGGGCTCGCCACGATCGGCGGCGCGTTCGCCAGTTTTACGGACACCGCAACCGGTGGTCCTCAGACGATCACCGCAGGACAGGTCCACGTTGTCCTGGCTACGCCCACGGGTGATCACGGATCGCTCACCGTAGGACCCATCAACAATTTGGCTCAGGGGGACACGGTGGCTCGCGTCGTCCAACTGACCAACAACACGAACGTGGGTGCCGTCGGGACGACCGGCCTCGCCGCTGTGAATGGCCTGGTTCTGCAGACCGGCGTGACCGGCGCGAATGCGGCGTCCGACATAGTGACGGACCTCACCAACGGCCTCCATGTAACGGTGCAGTCCTGTGCGACCAGCCCCACGGAGACCGGCGGAATTCCGGGACCGTGGACCTACTCCTGTTCCGGTGGCTTCACCACGGTTGTGAACAATGTCGCCCTCAAGACGTTGAATCTGGGGGCACAGGACATCACGTCGTCGGCCCCCGTCCAGACCGGGTCCACCTACTACGTGATTACCGCCACCCTCCCCACGACCTACGCGGACAACTATGCCTACAACGGTGGAGCGTGTTCGACCGCCGGCGTGCCGAACGTGAGTGAGCAACTGCAGAACTGCTCACTGAGCATCACCTACAACTTCACTGCCACCCAGCGGGCCGGCGTCAGCCAGTAATCGCACCGGGATCCGGTGACCGGGTGCGGGGAAGATGTTCCTTGCAACCGGTCACCGACCCGGATGGTCACCGGCACGGAAGGGCCAACACCTCATGACAACTCTCGAGTGGTCTACCCAATCGGTAAGGGCGGAGATCTTCAGCCCAGCGACGGAGAGTCGACCGGCACGGATCCGTCGACACCGCATCGGTCGCAGGCGCCGTCGCAACCTCCGCGCGGTCAACGTGCTGCTCGTGCTGGTCTGCCTTCTCACCACCGTCGGCGGAATCGGCAGCGTCGTCGGTTGGTGGCGGACCGAAACCGTGCTGTCGGGCTCCATGCGGCCGGGTATTCAGCCCGGCGATGTGGCGATCCTGCGCCAGATCCCGACGACGGAACTGCGGGTAGGCCAGATCATCTCCTTCCATCCTCCACACGCCGGCTACATCGTCAGTCATCGGGTGGCATCCATCAACCGTCACCACGGCACGTGGGTCACCACAAAGGGCGACGCCAACAACGTGGCGGATCCGTGGGGAAGTGTGCGGATCACGGGTCACAACGTGTGGATCATCTCCGCCGTCGTTCCCTCTGTCGGCTATCTGAGCGTCTGGGTCAAGACCCCGGTACCCCACCTGCTGGTGATCATCGCCATCGTGTCGCTGGTCTGGCTGCTGGCCGTTGAACGGATCTGGCGCCGATGACTCTCCACCGACCTCCGGCACACCGGGTCCGCGCCAACCGCGACGGCGTGGTGCCCGCGCATGCTCGCCGTCGATCGGGCCGTCGATCGCCGATCCTGGGCACGTCCGTCATGATCGCAGGAATCCTCCTCGCATCGGTGTCGGCCACCGGCAGCACGCTCGCCCTGATGACCAATACTCCGTCCGGTGGGCCCGAGCAGTTGGTGAGCGCCGGGCTTTCGCCTGCGCCTACCGGTGCCACCGCAGTCAACAACGGGTGCGCGGGGACCAGTCTGCGTACCAATGTGGGTCTGAATTGGTCGGACGCGCAGTCGGCCACACCCGGCGCCAGCGGGGGATCACTTGTCAGCGGATATGCGATCGGCCGGGCCACGTCGTCGGCCGGACCGTTCTCGACGGCGACGACGGTGTCCGGAAGTCCGGCACCGCTCTCGACCACCGATGCACCGCCGGTGGGATTGGCTTCCGGAATCCTCATCGCCAACACGGCCAACCAGGTACTTCCGCTTTCGGAGGCGACCCTGTCCACCGGTGCCGCCGTCGCCGTCGGCTCGATGGGGAACCAGGTCAATGCCATGCAGATCAGCCCGGACGGCCTGACGGCGGTGCTGGCTGAATTCGGATCCAACCAGGTCCACATCCTCAATTGGTCGGGAACCACGTGGGGTATCTCGAAGACGATCGCCGTCACCGGCCCGACTGCCGTAGCCATCAATCCGGTTCCCAACATCTCGGGGCTCTATGTCGCCTATGTGGTCTCTGATCCGGGTACGACCGTCAACGGTTCGGTGCTTCCGATCACGCTCAATGGGGTGTCGACCACGACCGGAGCCACTATTGCGATTCAGCATCAGGCGAGTCCGACGGCGATTGTCGTCTCACCGAACGGTGCGTTCGTCTATGTGGCGAACTACAACTCGGGAACGGTCTCCGTCATCACGACATCGACATCTGCGGTCGGCACGATCGCACTACAGGGAGGCGCGCCCAGGCCTATTGCCTTGGCGGTCACCTTCGACTCGAGCCACGTCTATGTGGCCGATCGTGCGAATAGTTACATCGACGACATTGCCGCCAGCTCCAACACCGTCACCACCCATGTGACTCTGGCCGCCGGAGGATTGAACGACGGCGTCCTGACCACGTCGGGCAATCCGAACGTCATGGCCATGATGCCGTCCGGTACGTCGCTGTACGTCGCTGAATTCGCGGCGGGTCAAATCCAAGTTGTCTCGACTGCGCTCGGGGCGAGTCCGGACACGATCTCGGCGACAGTCTCGACCGGAGGTGGCTCGCAGCCCATCGATCTGACCATGTCACCGAACGGGTGCACCGTGTACGGTGCCGACTGGCCGTCGGACCGGATCTTCGCCATCCCCACGACGACGAACGTGTCTGCAACGGTGTTCACAGCTTCGTGCCAGACCCAGGACCCGCAAGCACTGGCTGTAACACCGGACAACCAGTATCTGATCGTGCCGGAAAACTACAGCTGCGGTGCTGTCCAGATGATGAACACCTCCACAAATGCGGTAACCACGATCAACACGGTCGGTACGACTCCTGTGGCTGTGGCCATCCGACCGATACCCCTGTGGTATCAGTCGACGGCGACCCACGCGCTGTGGAGTTCGGTTCCTTCCGCGTCCACCCTGTTCGCTGTGGGGTGGAACCAAGGTGGCTGGCAGTGAGGTCCTGCGCATCGGCGTGATGTTGGGACCGGTGGAGGTGCGGGCTGTCAGAGGATGAAGAGCATCTCCTGATAGGTCGGCAGCGGCCAAAGATCGTCGGCGACCAGGGCCTCCAGGGAGTCGGCTGCGGACCGGACGGAGTCCATTGCCGGCAGTAGTCCTTTCTGGCAGTGCTCGGCGTGCTTCTCGGTCGACTCGATGTCGTCGTGGTCGATCTCGGCCCGGAGGGCGGCGATGCCGGCTCGCAGGGCGGCGATCTTTCCGGAAACCTCGTCCAGCGTGGACATGTCCGCGTCGACACCCACCGCCTTGAGTGAGACCACGTTGGTGGCCAGTTCAGTCTGATAGCGAAGAGCGGAGGGCAGGATGATGGTGTTGGCCATCTCCAGGGTGAGCCCGGCCTCCACGTCGATGGCCAGGATGTACTGCTCCAGGGCGATCTCGTAACGGCTGTGCATCTCCCGGTGGTTGAACACCCCGTAGTGACTGAACAGCTCCATCGAGTCCTCGCTGATCAACTCCGGTAGAGCATCGAGTGTGGTCCGCAGATTGGGTAGGCCACGCTCGGCTGCCTCGACCTGCCATTCGTCGGAGTACCCGTTGTCGTTGAATACCACCTTGCCGTGGTTGGTGATGACCGTCTGGAGGACGGTCTGCACCGCAGCGTTGAACTCGGTGCCATCGGCGATGAGTGACTCCAATTCGGTGGCGATGTGATCGAGCGCCTCCGCCAGAATGGTGTTGATGGTCACCATCGGGCCGGCGATGGACTGGAGCGAGCCAGGGGCCCGGAACTCGAACCGGTTGCCGGTGAAGGCGAACGGGCTGGTCCGGTTGCGATCGCCGGGGTCGGTGGGGAGCACCGGGAGGGTGTCCACACCGATCGCGATCGAACCCTTCTCCTTGGAGCTGGTGGCACCACCGGCGGCGATCTGTTCGAATACGTCGGCCAACTGGTCTCCGAGGAATATGGAGATGATGGCGGGCGGTGCCTCATTGGCACCGAGCCGGTGGTCGTTGGTGGCCGAGGCCACCGAGGCCCGAAGGAGTCCCCCGTACTTGTGCACCGAGCGGATCACCGCGGCGCAGAACACCAGGAACTGGGCGTTGTCATGGGGAGTGTCCCCCGGTAGCAGCAGGTTTCCCTCGGTGGAGTTTCCCAGGGAGAAGTTCACATGCTTGCCCGATCCGTTGATGCCGCCGAAGGGCTTCTCGTGGAACAGACACTCCATCCCGTGCTTCTGGGCCACCTTCTTGAGGGTGGTCATCAGCAACTGCTGGTGGTCGGCGGCCACGTTCGACCGCTCGAACATCGGTGCCAGTTCGAACTGCCCAGGAGCCACCTCGTTGTGACGGGTCTTGGCGGGAATGCCGAGTTTGAACAGCTCGCGCTCGCAATCCATCATGTAGCCGAGGACCCGGTCCGGAATGGCGCCGAAGTAGTGGTCGTCGAACTCCTGACCCTTCGGGGGCTTGGCACCGAACAGCGTCCGACCGGAGTTGAGCAGGTCGGGCCTGGAGAAGAAGAAGCTCCGGTCGATCAGGAAGTACTCCTGTTCGGCGCCGGCGAAGGACACCACGGCATCGGCGTCGGGGTGGCCGAATAGATGGAGGATCCGGGCAGCCTCCTTGGCCATGGCCTGCTGCGACCGCAGGAGCGGCGTCTTCCAGTCCAGCGCTTCTCCGGTCATCGAGATGAACACGGTGGGGATGCACAGTGTGTTCCCATTGGGGTTCTCGAGGATGTACGCGGGACTCGTGGCGTCCCAACCGGTGTACCCCCGGGCCTCGAAAGTGGCCCGCAGCCCGCCGTTCGGGAAGCTCGACGCGTCAGGTTCGCCCTGGGTGAGCGTCTTGCCCTGGAACTCTGCGATGGCAGAACCGTCAGCTCCTGGCTCGAAGAAGCTGTCGTGCTTCTCTGCGGTGAGGTGGGTGAGGGGATAGAAGACGTGGGCATAGTGGGTCGCCCCTTTCTCCATAGCCCAGTCCTTCATGGCTGCAGCCACCACATCGGCGACGGTCGGGTCGAGAGTCTGCGAGTGCTCGATGGTCGCCATCAACGACTTGAAGACCGGCTTCGGTAGGCGCTTCTGCATGACGGCCTTGGTGAAGACGTTCGAGCCGAAGATCTCTCCTGGCTCCTCGTCGGCTGGGAAGATGGACCCCGGAGCCTCGTAGTTCTTGACGGCGTCGATCGCATCGAGCCTGGCCTTGTTTCCACTCATTGGACACTCCTCTGGGGACTCATTGATGATGTCAGCCGGGACGGCGCGGGGTGAATCCGACACCGATCTCAACCAATCTCCTGTTGCAAGCTACGTGAGCTTCGTGACGGGAGTGTTTCGGGCCAGTGAACGCGGGGTGAGTTGTGGAGAATCCACATTTGGAAAAGACTCCCACCGCCTGACCGGGGGCCTCCGGATCATCCGGGAAGCAGCCGACAACACCCAGGAGTCCAGAATCCGAACGTTCGGTCTACGGCGTTCGACCAGAAGTCAGCAGAATATTCTCCATTGTCGTGAGGGATCTGTCGGGGGCGGAATCCTGGCGGGTGCCGTACGACCCCGAATCCAGGACGCTCCGGGCCCCATCTTCCATCTGCGCCCAGACGAATTCGACCAACCTGTCATCGAATCGTTCGGCACCTCCGGTGGATCGAGCGATATCCCATGAGTGGAGAACCAGATCACAGATTCGGAAGTTCAGAAAATCCCTTCCGGTGATCTGACCGATCGGATGATCGACCAACCTCTCGAAGGCCCCTGGGGATCCGAACGCTCGAAGCTGATCGGCGGCGCTCACGGAGAACAGCTCGACCGGTTGTCCATCAAATCCAGGGCTCAATGCCGATAGGAAGGCCTCTTCAAGAGGCAGGCCATCAAGACTTGCCACTGCGAATCGATTGCCGCCGACGACGTGATCGAGGATGTCTCTGACCGTCCAATCGGTGCAGGTCGAAGCTCCGGCCCATCCACTGTGACCGACGGCGACAACTCTGTCATGAAAGGTTTCGCTTGCTGAGGCAAGCAAAGCGAGCGGGTCCACTTCGAGACCCTACCGTTCCTCGATCTCCGGATAGCGACCGTTGTTGCGAGCCATTCCGGGAGCAGAGGACCGTCTGATCGAGTGATCATCGAGCCTGCGGGTGGAAGGTCTCACCTCGGGTCAACATCTCGACGAACTGGCCGATGCGTCTGGAGCGGGTTTCGGGTTTCTTGGCGTTTCCGATCCTGTAGAGGATGGCGTACCGATTCGCACTGGTGAGCGTCTCGAACATCGCCTTCGCGTGAGGATTGACACTCAGGGCAGCGAGAAGATCCTGCGGTACCTCAATGCTGGCCTGCCCGGCGTAGGCGGCCGCCCATCGACCGTCATCTTTCGCCTTCCGCACCTCGTCTTCGCCGGATCGATGCATTCTGCCGGTGGCGATCAGCCGTTCAGCAATGGCAGTGTTCCGTTGAGACCACAGACTGCGAGCCTTTCGAGGAGTAAATCGTCGGGAGAACGTGGTGGTGTCGCGACGCCGGACTTGGCCATCGATCCAGCCGAAGCAGATCGCCTCGTCTAGTGCCACGTCGTACGAGAGGGTTGTCGGATCGACCGTTCCCTTTTTCGCCAGTACCAGCCAGACACCTGGCGAATCGGCATGATGGGCCTTCAACCATCTTCGCCATTCGCCCCCGTCTACGACCAGTAGCTCGGGAAGATCCACGGCGTTTACCGTATCCCCCGTGTGCCACGAAGCGGAAAGAGCAAATGTATTTCCGCGACCTCTACCGGCGGACATCGCTCAATGACCTCCGCCGTCAGGCGACGGCGACCCTCGTCTCGCGCGGGCCGGACCTCAAGTTGGCTCAGTACCTACTGGGACACAGCAATCCCCGAATGACCCGAGCGGTGTGCGCCTCTGCATCGAAGAACCCGTATAGGTCGGCGGGCGAACGACTGGGTTACTCCTACGGAACGATTCGACGAGTTCGTCGCAATCACCGGTCTCCTTGGCTCACGCCGGCTCCCCGATTGTCCTTCGTACCAATGGCTCAGCTCAAGGATCGGTTGCCACCTTCACGGTTGGCAATGTTGGCAATCCGTCGGTCAACAACGGACTACCCCCACTTCCCGATGTGAAGTCCCACCTGCTGGTCGCGCCTTTCACAGTGGTCAACACGGGTCCCCGTGACATTTGGGGCGGGACCTACCAGCCGCTTTGGAGCGTCGACGGCGCTTTGTCAGGCATCCGGATCGACAGTCACCCGTTGCATTTTGATCTCACTTCCAGCCGGAGTCGCACCGAAAGCCATCAAGATGCAATTGTTTGCCACTGCCGGACTGACCTCGACGGGTCAGTGGTCGATACCGTAGGAACGCCAACGACTTTCTCACAATGCCGGTATAGGGAACGCCGCAGACATCAATCCACCAGTGCGAGATGTCTCAGGGTGCTGCCGTGTTTCCCGCCGACGTCCGAGCGACGAGAGCGTTGGCGTGGTCGGGTTCCGGCCCCCCGAAGGCAAACACCCCGGGGCCTACGGGGGATTCGTACTTCCTGCCGGCACCGGCCCTGACCCTGCTCAGTCGTAGTCAGGGCGCTATCGATTGCTGGAGTTGATCCATGTCGTTCGGTCCAGGCGGTGCACGAGGCACTCATCTTGTCCGAAGGTCTGCCTACCGATTGACACGAAACCGAACCGTCGATAGAAGCGGTGTGCTCGCACGTTCGACACTAGAGGGTCGATGAGCGTAGCGGTGACGAGTGGCGGTTCGAAGCACCGATCCAGGGCTTGGCGCATCATCTGGGTACCGTAACCTCGTCCCAGATCGGCCACCTCGCCGATCCAGATGTCGATCGCCCGCAGCCCTGAGGGCACGTCGCCCCAGTAGTGGGTCGGCTCTTCGGAAGGGTCGATGATTTGGACTACCCCTATCGGCCGGGAGTCCAGCTCGGCGATCAGCGTTTCCTGCACCGGGCTCTGCGCATTTACCTCGGCTCGCCAGTCAATCAGGTCGTCGTCACCGGTTGCTGCCATTACATGGGGTTGAGTATCCCAGCGCGTTAGAACTTCGATGTCGGCAGGGGTAGCCCGTCGCAATCGGATCATCGCTTGACACCCACAGGTGCTACTGGATGCTTCCATTCGCGCCATCGCGCGTTCCTCAAATTGATTGACGAAATCCTAACGACGATGCCGGTCAGCTGTTCACATCCGCTCGGCTCCGGCGTCACATTTTGCCCAACTTTGTCTCCGATCAGCGGTTGGAAGTCATCGACACGGCGACCAGACGCCACGTTCGATGCGGCGCCGTCGCGTCTTCCTCGCACTCGTTAGGCACCTTCGTTCGGATCGATCTCCCCAAGTGCAAGGCACCTTCGCCCAGCCTTAGTCAGGTACTGGACCCCCATTGAGGGATTCGTGCTGCTCCAGGCTGCCCGCCAGGAGCGGGCGTAGTTGGTCAGCGTGGCGTCGCTGGAACTCTCAAGCTCACGGAACATCTGGTCCTCTTCCAGAGCCGTCATCCGATGTCGGGTGCCGGACCGGAGATGAACCGCCTCGCCGGGTAGTAGTTCGCATGATGGCCACAGTGGACTACTTGCTTGCCGAAGTGTTGGACGAATAGCGTCTCGCTTCTGGCGGTAAGAGATTTATCTGGCGAAGTGACGCCTCGGATCCGTAGTCTGGACAGATGGCGTTCGCCCACGCAAAGGTCGTTGCTTTAGTGGCGGTTGCTCTAGTCGTACAAGCCGCATTCGTAGCCACCGCCAGCGCTGATACCCCTTCAGTTACGGCATGGACCCAACTGAGTCCGGCCACCAGTCCGTCTCCACGGGCAGATGCGGCCATGGCCTATGACCCTGCGACAGGCAACGAAGTCCTGTTCGGTGGGGGTCAGGGAAAAAATGTCCTCGCCGACACTTGGACCTGGAACGGCACCATGTGGTCACAGCTGTTTCCAGCCAATATGCCGCAAGCACGTTACGGGGCCTCGTTGGCTTACGACCCGGCCACGCGCAACGTGGTCCTCTTTGGCGGAAGGAACTTGAGCGGCCCCTTTGACGATACGTGGACGTGGGACGGCGTGAACTGGACCCAGCAAAACCCGGTCTCCAATCCACCGTTTGCCGACTACGCCTCGTTGGCCTCCGATCCTGCCACGAACAACTTGGTCCTCTACGCCGCTACGTTTCCCGGTACTGATTCGGCAAGCACCTGGACCTGGGACGGGTCGAACTGGACTAAGCAATCTCCCGCTGTCAGTCCACCTAATCGCGTTGCGGCGTCCATGACCTACGACCCGGCTACCGGGACCATGGTCCTCTTCGGCGGAGAGGCATCTACCGGGAATCTCAACGACACCTGGACCTGGGACGGTTCGAACTGGACTAAGCAATCTCCCTCCACAAGTCCGCCGGTCCGGGCAGATGGAGCAATGACGTTTGACCCTTCCGTAAACGGACTTGTGCTGTTTGGCGGTTACAACGTGGGCTTTCTTGGCGACACCTGGGCTTTCGACGGATCGAACTGGATCCAGCAAGCACCTGTTGTGAGCCCTTCAGCGCGCGCGGGTGCCTCAATGAATTATGACGCCTCAACGGGCAAGACCGTCTTGTTCGGAGGGGGAGACAGCAACAACGCTCACAACGACACCTGGATCGATTCGGTAGCGCCGTTGATTCCCCCGACCACGCCAGCCATCACCAATCTGCCTTCACCCGCCTTCCTCGGGAGTCGATTCACACCCATTGTCGGCACTACAGGAGACGGCCTGAGGTCGGTCACTTCGTCGACCCCTTCTGTGTGCTTCCTCTTCGGGTCTGCCTTTGTCTATCCAGGAGTAGGCACCTGCACCCTGACGGCTCATGTGGCCCGGGGTACGTATTACGCCGCCGCTGACGGCACCCCCCAGAGCTTCACGGTTACTCAGGCCACGCCGACCAATCCGACAATCTCCAACTTGCCTGCAGTCGGATCTACGGGCGGCCTCGCGGTCACCGTCAGCACCACCGGTGACGGCATCAAGTCGGTCACTTCGTCGACTACTTCGGTGTGCACGGCATCAGTTTTGTTCGTGAGTTACGTGGGCCTAGGAACCTGCACGCTGACCGCCCATGTGGCGGCGGGCACCGACTACGCCGCCGCTGACGGCACCCCTCAATCATTTGTCGTGAACGCCTCCTCGTACCTGCCCCCTTTCATCTCCCGTTGTTCTCCTACCTCGGGAGCGGTCGGCACGACGGTGACCATCACTGGAACCAACCTATTGGGAGCTACAAAGGTCACCGTCCACGGCGTGACCGCGACTATCACCAAGGACTTTGCCACCAAGATCAAGATCACGGTGCCCGTTGGGGCGACTACCGGAAAGATCAAGGTGATCACGCTCGGTGGGACGGTGAAGAGCGCCACCACCTTTACGGTCACGTAGACACAGGTCCGCTGTCCGATCAGCGCCATGCAATCGCAGAATCCGCGGCTGTCCAGCCAGTGGGCAGAACGTCACCACGATGCGCCCGCTCTCCGGAAGGTGGGCGATCGTTTCGACTCCGCTGCCGGTTTGATCGAGGTGGGCGACCGTTCGATCCCCCAGGACTGCAAATTCCTGACGATTCCTTTTGGGAGAGCAGTTGATCAGCCCCTGAAGATCGAGCGGTGCTGTCGAGACGAATAGGACTGGTTGAGAAGTCATTCAGTCCGCCAGCCGACTGTCGATCACTTCATGGGTGGGGCCCATCGCTCGACTATTGCTTCCGAAAATAGTGGCTACATCGGGAGGCAGCAATGCCGTAGGGGACCGGCCCCGGGAGTCCCCCGAACGCCGGACATGTTCTCTATAAGTCGATCGCTACGCAGTCGGCCGCAGCTCGACGTTGACCTCGAGCTCGAGAGCCGTAGCCACCCGCTGGAGCGTTGTCAGCGTGGCACCAACGCCGCCGGATTCGGGACGATCGATGGCCGCTCGACTTGTGCCCGTGCGACGGGCGAGTTCGCGTTGACTGAGTCCCGCAGATCCCCTGGCATCGTGGACGCGTTCGCCCACGTCTGCAGCCAGCTTGGCTTCGGCGAACACTCGGCCGTTCTCGACGCGTTCGGTGGTCGACATTGACTCGAGCTTTATCTCTTTGAACTGCATCCGACTGAATCGGGCCATTCAGTCTCCCCTTCTACCGACAATAGCCATTGAAGGGGACCACGCCTGCTCAGATGCTGCGTCCTGCCGGCGCGTATGACCGAACTTGGCTGTCTTGCAGTGGCCTCAACCGGTTGCACCCCTAACCGATGCTTCGGGTCTTCTGCCGCCCGGTTTCATCAGATCGCTAGCGAGGTGGGCCGTTCTGCTGGGTCCTTATTGATTGGTGCGGTCCACTGATCGCCGGGGAGGCTCGTGCCGAGGACCAGCCGGACCGGAGGGCCAGCCAGATTGCGGTGGAGCCATCCGGCCGGGGCCTGGAGGCGACATCCGGGACTGACGTTGGTCACCTGCCCTTGCTCGTCGGCAAAGCTGCCGGTTCCCGAGATCACAAAGGCAAGCGAGTCGAACTCATGCCAGTGCAGCGGTTCGTCCTCGAGCAGTTCCTCATCGAAGGCCAGTCCGTAGAAGCCCAGTTCTGCGACCTTCGCAAGTGCCTCTTGCTCAGTGATCGGCGTGCCTGTTTCAAATAGGTAGTCCATTGCGCTATGGAGCTCCTTCCGCCGGAGCCATCTGGCGCCGATGACAGAACTGCCTACCATGCTCTTGAAGATTGTGTTTGGGGTCGGAGGAAGTGTCCCACCGTCCCGGCGACGTGGGGCAATTGGCGCCGAACCGCCATTGCCGCCTATTCCTTGGGACCCAGAAATAGGGCGAGTGCGAGGCCGATCCACAATACGACTGCAGTCCCTGTTCCTAGCAACGCACCGTAATCGGCCTGCAGATCCGGGCCGGGGTCAACCGATAGGTGTGCCGATGCCTCCAGGAGCGTTACGACCAGGAGGCAAGTTGCCAGTGCAACAAGTGGCATCATCACCAACATGCTCTTGCACCGAAGCGCTACTCCGGTACCGACGGCGACTCCAAGGGCTAGGCCCAGGAGTAGGAAGCCCCAGTGCTGGGTGCCAGGCGACCACCCGAGATCGAGCCAGTGTGAGAACGGAGTCCAAGACGGGGTCTCGGCGCTTCTGAACCAAGGCAAAGCCATGCTGCAAATCAACAAGCCGACTAGCGCAATTGAAGCGAGCAGAGTTCGACGGCGCCAATCCACGGTCGGCTGGCCGACGGGCATGTCGGTTGGCCAGCCGGGGTCATGAAACAGGTCGACTGACTGCTTGCTCACTTGGGCATCTTGTCACTGGCGAATGTAGAACGCCTTCAGCCCAAATACCGACCTGGAGTTGGCCGCCGTCCATCTTGCACCCCTGACGTCAAGGGGTGTGGAACTACATCATCTGTGCGCAATCAGATGCGGCGTGAGCCCTAACCCTGATCGTTCACGAGAAATCAGAGATTGCTCGTGAGGCAATGGATCTGGTGGCCTGAGCGGCTCGGCATCTGATTTCGGTTTGTTGGCGATGATTGTGCGCCCATTGAGGTCAAC
>Ga0075021_10000578_pt1 | contig 19100 bp, 15 predicted proteins | sample ColStrG_CSR_2012_FD_72749 | JGI IMG/M metagenome (GOLD analysis project Ga0075021, IMG submission 72749) | Freshwater sediment microbial communities in response to fracking from Pennsylvania, USA - Cold Stream Run_MetaG_CSR_2012 | ecosystem: Environmental > Aquatic > Freshwater > Creek >...
GTGCCGATCTTCAACCTCAACCTCGCGTCCGTCAAACGCGCGAGCGGAGTCAACGGCACGGTGCTCGCGCGCAACATCCTGCTAACGCTCACCTCGCAGGCGGCGACCGTCCTGAGCAGCAGCCTGGAAGCGACGATCCCGAACGCCGGACTGCCGTTCGGCGTCGCGACGTTGACCGTCGCCGTCAAGGCCTAGCCGGTTCGAGCGCATGAGCGGACGGCGGCGCGCCGCGCGCTACCTCCGCTCCTGCGCCGCGTGTTGCCGATTCGCGAGCACTCTTGCCCCACCGTATGGTTGAGGGGTCCTGGATTCCGCTCATGGAGCGGGCGCGCCTCACACCCGACACCGGCACCTACGTGTAGCGAAACCATTGGCGAAACTCGCCCGCGCCTCGCGGCTCAGAACACAAAAAGCCCCCGCTAGGTCGTTCGGTCCGTGATGGAGGTCGCGCCGTGGGAGAGAAGCGAGTGCTTAGCTTTGCCGAGCGGGCGGCGCACCAGGCTCGCCCCTGAGCAGGAGGTGGTGGAGATGGGCGTGTTCAAGGCCCTGCGGGGCGTGAGCGTAGCAGCGTGCGTCGTGGCCGCTCTTTTGGCGGTGATGGCGAGCGGGGCAATTGCTTCGCCGGTCAAGCTGTGCGTCCCCAAGAAGGAAGGCAACGCGATCCTCACTCCCAAGCACGGAAAGTGCAAGAAGGGATACAAGCTCACGGCGTTGGGCGCTGAAGGCAACACGGGCGCTCCTGGCAAAGCAGGCCCCGAAGGGAAAGCGGGCCCGGAAGGCAAAGCGGGCACCACTGGGTTGACAAGCGGCGAACTGGAAACACTGAAAAGCATCTTGCCCCATATGAAGTATGTGGGCTCGGGCGTTGGCGGCAAACCAACCGTTCAATTCTCGGGAGTGAACGTACAAGTCGTCAACGGGGAAGGCCAAACCGCAACGGCCAATGGTGCCGGGAACCTGATTATCGGCTATGACGAGGAACCGGGCACGCAGACCGGGTCGAACAACCTGGTCCTCGGAGAAGAGCAGTCCTACACCAGCTACGGCTCGATTGTTGGCGGAGACAGCAACATCGACTCGGGACCATCCAGCGCTGTGTTCGGTTACGAAAACACCGCTAGCGGAACTGCTTCGTCGGTGACTGGCGGCTTTACGAACACGGCCAGCAGCTCCGAGTCCTCGGTAAGCGGAGGTAACGCCAACAAAGCCAGCGGCGAACGTGCCTCAGTGGGTGGAGGTTACGGGAACACGGCCAGCGGCAAGCACTCCTCGGTGAGCGGCGGCGTGGCCAACACCGCGAGCGGGGAAGGCGCATCGGTGAGCGGCGGCTTCAAAAATGGAGCGTCGGGCGAAATCTCCTCGGCAAGCGGTGGCGTTTACGGCACAGCCAGTGGCACCGGCTCGTCCGTCAGTGGTGGCTACAAAAACCACGCCGAAGGTTTGAACTCATCGATCCTCGGCGGGACCGAAATCACCGTTAGCACCGAAAACGGCCACTCTCCCTAGTCACTGGAACTGTTGGTAGCCAGGTGGTGGTCTGTGCGTCACACAGCATGGGCCACCACTCTGTGGGTTGAGGACTCCCGCGTCGATGATCTCAGTGGGTTCTATGTGGAGATCCTCTGGGACGTCTGTGATCTCGGCCCACGGGCGCTGAAGCCCTCGCGTACCCCGGACGAACGCTGTGTCAAGGCACCAGCGGGCAGATCGAGTGTGCTGCGGAGGGCGTGAGGGTGAGTGGTCGGACCCCAGCAAGTGCCCATTGGCAGAGTGTTTCTCCAAGCGGCGAACGGGTCTCGAACCCGCGACCTCAAGCTTGGGAAGCTAAGGCCATATCAATGATATGGCCTGCAAAACAAACGTTTCTTCTCTGACAGACGGCGCCGGTACCGCAACGGCACCGCAGATTCGCGACCCGGCAAACGAAGACGCAGCGCTCCGAAAACTCGTTGGCCGGTCTGGCGTCGGTGGGGTCATTTACGCCAGACCTACCAACGCTCCAGCGACCGAGTCTGCGATGCAATCCAGCGATATACCACCGCGCGCGGCTGAACCGCTTGCAGCCCCGCGTTCCACGAGGCGCCCCGGACCCAGCGGCGCGCTTACGACCACGGAAGCGGCCGCCTTCCTCGGGGTGAGCGAGCGAACACTGCGGCGCTATCTCGCGCTCGGGCTGCTGTCCTACGGGCGGCTCCCAGGGGGCCACTACAGGCTCATGGAGGAGACGCTGGTGGAGTTCCTTGCGCGGCACGGGAGCAAAGCGAGATACGCACCGAACATGGCCAGAGCACCCAAACAGCGACCTGGCGCGTCCTCGGATACCCGGCGCGAGCGACCACTCGGCCGAGGGACTGCGGCGGCGCAGTACGACCTCTCGCTAGCCGGCCTAGCAGCATTGCGGGATCGGCATTCGGGACGCCGATGATGCGTCGAGCGAGGCTGAGACGTGGCTAGACCCTGGAAGAAGCAGTGGCCCTATGTAGGCAAGCGTGGAGCCAAGTCCTACCGGGTCGGCTTCCGCGACCACGACGGTGTCCAGCGCACTCGGGCGTTCCCCTCGGCGAGGTCGGCCAACGAATGGATGGACGCGTACATCTCAGCCGAGCGCCGCGGACCAGACAGCCTGCGACGATTCCTGCTCGACCTGGACGCGAAGGAGGCGAACGACAGCCAGAGCGGACAGACGATCGGCCAGGCAATCCAGCTGTACTTCGCGTTCAACGCGCCAGATACGCAGGACGGACTCGCCGGCTCAACCTTTCGCACCTATCGCCACGTCGCGAGCCGCCATTTGCTCGGCGTACAAGGCATGAGCGCCGGAAAGCCGACCCCTATAGCGCGTTACGCGGCCGAGTTCGCATCCCAGCCGGCCGTCGCTTTCAACGGGCCGACGGCACCGAGAACCCTACGTGAGGCAATGAAGGAAGCGAAGGTGGGCCCGTCGGCGCGCGCTCACACATGGCGCGTGCTGTCCGCTGTCCTTTCCTGGGCCGCCTCCTCTCAGGTCGTACCCGAGATCGAAACGAACGGCTGCCTGCTCGCTAACGAGAGGGTGAGTAACCGGCGGAAGTCGATGCGGGCCAGCGGCGGTGCAGCGCCAGGGCGACGTAGCGGGGCGGCCGTCTCCGGCTGGGCGCTGTCCCCCACGAGCGTCGAGCTCATACGCGCGCAGCTGCTCTCCGAGGCGAACGGCGGCTCGCCGACGCTCGTCGCACAGCGCGACGCGATCGTGGTCTCGCTGCAATTCGGTCTGGCACTTCGCAACCAAGAGGTGTTCGGCCTGCGGTGGTCATCATTCGTTGACCAACATCGAGCCCGGATCACGGAGGTGCTGGGCTGGCACGCCCTAGACAGCCGCGGCAAGACCGAGAAGGCGACCGGGCGCACCGCTCGCGTACCGCTCCTGCTCGAGGAGGATCTCCAGGCTTGGCGGGCGCTGCTGCGACGGCATGGATTCAGCACCCGCGGCGTGGACTTCGTGATACCTGGCAACATCGCGGGCGCTGGAAATGGCGTCATCGAGGAGGTCACGGGCGCATGTCACATGAGCAACAACCAAGCTTGCCAGTGGCGCAGCCGCTACTTCAAGCCGGCTGTGGAAGTCCTCGCAGAGGGCCGCGCCGAGATGGCTGATCTTGCGACCGCGACGCCGTACAGCCTACGCAGAGGGGGTGTCTCGGCCCGCCTGCGAGGAGAAAACGCGCAGTCGGTCGCTGAGCAGTGCGGCACGAGCCTGGAAATGCTTTCGCGCCACTACAGCTACGAGATAGACGACTTCGCTGAGAGCCGGCCACAATCGCTAGACGCGCAGTGGCGATGCGCACGCGCAGTAGCCCTCAAGGAGCGATCCGGCGAGCCACCGATGGACTGCGCAGCGTAACCAGTAGCTCACTGCGTACGGCGTCGACATCCGAACCATCCCGCGCGACTTGCGACATAACCCCGGCGGCTACTTCGCAGCCCATTCCGGCGGTGGCGCCCCGGGTTTCCAGGCCTTGGTGACGCCACGGCCCTGCTGGCGGAGGACCTGGGCGTAGTCGGCGAGCTGGTTCTGGAAAGCGAGCTCGTCGCGCGGGTCTTGACCGGTGTCGTCGAGTTCGGCTCGCCATACCGTGAGCGCGCAGAGCGTCTCGGTCTTCGAGTCGTCTTTCCACCATTTGTCGTTGAGTGCTTCGAGCTGGGTGGGGTAGCGGCCGTGCAGCGCGACGACTGCGCCCCACATCTGCTGGCGCCATTGGGCGTCGCCGCCGTAGGGCTCAAGCCACGGTGCTCGCTCGCTCTCGTTGCTGCCGACGAGCGCCGGCGCGGCGCGCAGCGGCCGGACCTTGCCGTCCTTGGCAGCGAGCTCTACACCACGCAAGACGATCTGCGCGGCGAGCGTGGAGGGTGGCGTATCGGCCCCGGCGGCGAGCTCGCGTAGCTGTTGGGCTACGGGGTCGGGGATTACGATCTGGATTCGTTGGCTCATCGCGTGCGCTCCTGTGCTGGTGGGTTGACGATCCGGTTGATCGTGCGGACGATCCCCGGTATGCGGCTGGTGCGGCTGGGCGCGATCGAGCGGTGGAAGTGAGTGCCGTAGTCGCGGTCTGCGAGCTCGGGGTGCGCGAGCGATGGTGCCTGTGCGCTGCTACGGCGCATGTTCTCGGCGAGCCTGTGGATGCGGTCGGTGTCGTGGCCTTCGACGCCGAGGTTCTCGCGCGAGACGAACCAGTCTGTTCCCTCGCGGGCGCGGGATGCCTCAACGTAGGCGGGCTCCTTGCTGGTCTGCCAGCCCCCTGTCACGACGAGCGTGCGGATGACGGTCGCGCCCTGCGCACGGTGGATGTGTTGCGCGTAGCCGAGCCGTACCTTGGCGAGGTCCTCGCCGGCGAGCGTTTGCTTGCGGCCGGTGACGTCGAACTCGATGAGCACTTCCCCGGCCGGGGTGATGTCGAGCACCTCGCCGCGGCTGCCGTTCTCGATGCGCCGCTCGCCTGGCTCGTGGTGCTGGTCGATCATCGCTACGCGGTCGCCCTGGCGGATGCCGTAGTGGACGCCGGGAACGGGTACTCCGAGTTCGCCGAGTTCGCCGCGCTCTGCCCGGAAGTGCTGGGCGCGTGCGTTGAGCCGGTGGATCTCCTGGTTTGAGGCATCGGAGATCAGCGCCACCTCGCTCGGATCGTGGGTCTCGGTCAGTGCCGCCCAGTTCTGTGCGGCTTGCTCGACGGCCTCATCACGGGTGTCAGCCATGTGCAGTTGCCCTCGGGCGTGGTAGTGGGCCATCGCGCGGTCCGAGCGCCCCGCACGCAGGTCTGCCCACGCACGTTGTTCATCGCGGTCGACGGTGCGGCGGATGTTTGAGAGCTGCGCGTTCGGCGCGACCAGAGCGAGCCGTTCGAACATGCCGCCCGCGCCGATTGAGGGCAGCTGTGCGGCGTCACCGATCGCGACGAGCCTTGACCCGGCTTGCTCGACAACGTGGGTGAGCCGCTCGAGCCTGTCGGTGTCAGCCATCCCGGCCTCGTCGAAGTAGATGGTTGTGTTGGTGTCGATGTGGAGGTGGCCGCGCTCCACGCGCGAGACGAGCGCGTCGAGCGTCAGGGTTTGGCCGGCGAGCGCGGGACTGTCCTGCCCGAGGCGTTGCGCGGTTGACCCCGACACGGCGATCCCCAGTGTCTGATGGCCTGCGTGCTGCTCGGCGCGGGCGGCGGCGTCGATCACGACGCCCTTGCCGGTGCCTGCAGGCCCGATGAGGACCGCGACGCGCTCAGGGCCGGTGATGATCTGCAGCGCCCGGGTCTGCTCGGCGCTGAGTGCTCCCCCGATCCGCTCGGCTACCTGATCGCCCGCGAGATGGCGAGCTCTCTCCCCCACGTCTCGGGCACCGCCGATTGCGAGCTCGGTGAGCCGGCGCTCGATCGCCTGCTCTCGGGCACGCACTGTGAGCGTCGTCATCAGCCCGCCCTCCAACGGCAGGACGCGCCGGTCGGCGATCATCGCCCGCGAGCGCTCCAGCGCCTCGCCAGGCGAGAGTTCGCCGACGGACTGCTCGAGCAGGGCCGCGCGGAACGCACGCGGCTCGAATGTCGCGGCGTGCTCGGTCAAGCGCTCCTCGACCCTGTCCTCAAGAGCACGCTCAGACCCCGGTCCTGGGGTGGCGCCGCGCAGCCGTTTGGGCTCCTCTCCGAAGAAGTCAAAGCGCGCGGCGGTCTCGTTCCAAACCCCCTGCAGATCAGCACGCGTCACTGGCGCCTTGGCCTTGCGGTTCTCGAGCTTGAGCCGGCGCAGCTCGCCGCGCTCGGGCGCTCTCCCCCACTCCGCGCGGAACCGCTCGGCGGCCCCGGCTACCTCGCGGCTGCGAGCGGAGAAGGAGTCCAGCAGCCCGCGCGGCACGCCCGCGACCTCGAAGTAACGCCCGTGTTTTCCGGTGCCCGGCTCGACCGCGTAACCCCGCTGCTGAAGCTGGTCCGCGAGCGCCGAGCGATAGTAGGCGCCGAGCTCCCGCGCGGAGCGAAAGATCGGCCGGGACGCGACCGCGACGATCTTTCCGTCCTCACGGATCGCGTTCGTGATCACGACATGACTGTGCAGCTGCGGGTCGGGCGCGTCGCCTTCAAGGACCCCCCGCGAAGTGGTGTGGCGGTACTCGGCGGCGACCACCTCCCTTGCGTGCTCCTCGATCTGCTCCGCGCCGTAACGGCGACGTACGGTCGGGACCGTCTGGGTGAGGTGGGCCATCGCTTCGCTCACGGCCGCCGCGTGCGCGGCCTCGATCTCGCGGCGTTGGAGCGCGTCCCCGAGCGCCCACACCGCGGAGACGGACTTCGGCGCACTGAACGTCAGGTCGATCCCGCCGCCACGGCCTCCGGTGGCGCCCGCCCGGCGCAGCCACGCACCGCTCCGAGGGTGGCGTCCCTCCATCAGCGCGATGAAATCCTGGCCCTCGACCGTGCCGCCCTCGATCCCAAGGCGCGCAAGAGTGTCAGGGCTCGCGAGCCACCGGCCGGGGGCCTGGGTGGGCTCCCCGTCGGGGCTCAGGTAGTAGTCGCCGCGCTCCGGCTCGACGGTCTTTGACTCGAGGTAGCGCGCGTACCCGCCGCCCTTGGCGGCACCGATGCTGGCAGCGGTCATCACACCCGGTACAGACCACGACCGCACCAGACCGGCCAACGAATGTGCACAGCGCGCGCACAGCGCCCGCTCAGGTGAGCATCTAGTCTGTGTGGACTTTGTCGTTGCGGGCGACAGGCACGTACCGGCGACTGCCTTGCTTCGGTGCGAGGAGGATCTCGGCGCAGAGATGGATCTCAGACGCGGGACGTCGAGAGAGTTAGCGATCGCGAGGATGTTGGCGGCGGGTCGGAGTGACGTTGCGGCTTTGCCGTGTGGCATCGGCTCTCGGCCTGGTAGGCCGAGCACCGCCGCCTCCGAGCAAGCTGGTTGGTCTGCCGATCGCGTGCGGCCATCGTCGCCATGCTTCTTCTATGCGATGAGGGCTCTTCCGAGCCAGGTGGGCACCTGCCCACCTGATTGCCGGCTCATGGAGGTCGTGGAGGAGCTGTCAAGCGAGTAGTGATGTGACTGGCCGTACCCCGCCGCAGGCGGGGCTCCTACTTGCTTGACAGCGGGGGAGCGACCTGCTCATCCCTCCCCCGGGCGAGGGGGAGCGCCGCGCCCGGGCCTGCGACGTGGCGCACCCTCCAACCGAGCTAGTTCGCCATCTCCTCCGCCGCGATGGCCGCGCGTGTGACCCACACGAAGCCGTCGAGGCGATGAATCAGTCCGACTCCGTAGAGCCGGTTGAGGCTGTCTGTCGTGTCGCTGCCGATTTCTCGGTCGATCTCCTCGCGCGACCACGGACGCTGAACGTCCGGTTCCATCAGGAGCCCGAGAATTGCCGAGTCGATGTGGCCGTCTTCCTGGGCCGGGGTCAATGTACGCTGGTCTTGCATGGGAAGGCTCGTCCTTTCCGTGCCACGGCCCCCGGCAGTTCACCGCTGCGCGGGGGCCAATTTGTATTGGATGCGACTTATAGTGTATAGACTTATAGTAGTCAAGCCGGAAGCCTTGCCGCGTGCGAGCGATCTCTCCTGTCCACGCCTCGTTCGGCGACGCGCTCCGCGAGCTGCGCGGTGAGCGAGGGCTATCCCAGGAAGCCCTCGCGCTTGAGGCTGGCCTGAACCGCGGCTATTACAGCGGCGTAGAGCGCGGAGTCCGCAACGTCTCGCTGACGAACATCACCAAGATCGCGGGTGCGCTTCGGGTTCCGGCATCGGAGATCCTGGGACGCGCGGAGGCGATCGGCGGCCGCCGGCGGTAACGAGGTCATACGGGGCCACCCGTAGCCTGCATTACGGTTTGCCAGTGGCCAATACACAGCGGATCTCCGCGAATGCGATCTCGGCACTTAAGGACGCCCTGACAGCGGCGTTCTGGTTCAAGCGCGACCTCTACAGCTATGCGAGCGCGGCGGTCGCCGGCGAGCCCACGTTCCTCGCGGGCATCGACTGGACGAGCCCGAACCAGTACAAGCGCGACAGCGTGTCGCTGTTCGTCGACAGGCTCGTCCGAGAACAGGACGAGCACCAGGATGTCCTGTTGAACCTGCTTGTCGATGTCGCCGCGATGAGCGATTTCCCCCAACTACGCCGTGTCGAGGATCCGGAGCCGAAGCTCGAGGCTGCCCGTGAAGCGATCGCGAGACTCAAGGCCGTAGTTCAGCCCTACGAGCAAGAGCTGATGGAGCGCCAGACCGCACGCGAGCGCATCGATGTCACAAAGCAGGCTGCGGAGGATCGCCGGGCAACGGCCGGCCGGCTACAGCAGCTGAAGGCACGCTACCTCGAGGTGCTCGCACTCAGCCCGGTGCCCCGCGGATTTGCGCTGGAGACGCTGCTGACGGAGGTATTCGAGGCATTCGACCTTGAGCCGAGAGGCTCATTTCGCGTGGTCGGCGAGCAAATCGATGGCGGCTTCACGTTGGAGAGCGAGCACTTCCTTCTTGAGGCGAAGTGGACCCAGGATCTCACCGGGCGCGATGACCTGGACGTCTTCTCGGCCAAGGTGGGGCGCCGCGGGGAGAACACGCTGGGCTTGTTCCTGTCGATCAATGGGTTCGAGCCGACTGCCGTCGAGATCCATTCCGGGAACCGCTCGCCGATCATGCTGATGGACGGCGCTGACCTTTATGCCGTCCTGGAGCAGCGAATTGATCTCCGCGACCTGTTGCGTAGGAAGCGTCGCGAGACCTCAATGACTGGCCGAGTTCTTCTCACGGCTGCGGAGATCCTGACACCGAGCTAGATCCGAACGTCGGCCGAGCGATGCTCGTCGCACGGCGTTAAGGGACTGCGAGTAGCCTCCTCACGGCCATGACTGACGAGCTGACAGACGATCAACAGCGCCTTCTCGAGCAGCTCCCGACGGACGGCACCACGATCGGGAACAAGGCGCTTCGCGAGCGCCTTGACTGGGACGAGGATCGCTACTGGCGGGAGCGAAACCGCTCGTCGACGCAGGCTTGGTCGAAAAGGGTAAGGGCAAGGGGGGCTCAATAAAGCTCGTCCTCGCCCCCGAGGTGATCGAGGCCACGCCGGAGGGAGCTGAGGAGGCTGCGGCGGAAGTGGCGGAGCTCTACGCCGAGGAGGCGACCCTGTATCCGCCGGTGCGAGAGGTCATCGAAAACGGCTGGGCCAAGAACCGAAATATCAAGCCAGACGTCGTCGAGACCACTGCTCGCCAAGGCAAGACGCCGACTGGTGGGCCCTGGACGCGCCCTGACGTTGTGAGCGTCGCCGTTCAGCAGTTCACCCATCTCCCAGGCAAGTTCATCGAGGTCGTCACATTCGAGATCAAGCCGTCGAACAACGTCACCGTCCTCGCCGTATACGAGGCGCTTGCGCAACGTCGAAGCGCAACGCACGCCTACGCCGCTCTTCACGTCCCCCCCGACGATGAATCGCGGCTCGCAGAAGACATCGACAGGGTCCTAACCGCCGCGCGCGCGCACGGCATCGGCGTGATCATCGCTGGCGATCCGGCTAACTACGACACCTGGGATGAACGAGAGGTAGCCGAACGTGTGGAGCCCGACCCGGCAGATCTTGACCAGTTCATCTCGGTGCAGCTAGGTGGTCGCGAGGTGATCCGTGATGCGGTTCGCTAGGCGAAATGGCAAACGGCGGACCGAGGCCCCCATCTGCCCTGTCGCTAGCGGCGGCATCAGCCTTCACCCGGTTCGACCGGCCCGAAGTTTCCGTCAAGGAAGGACTCGACGTCGTCAAGGGTCTCGAAGCCGCTGACGTTTCCGAAGGGCACCCCGTTGATCTCGCCCCTCGACAGGAACCAGTCGCCGAAGTCGAGGTCGCCAGGCGCCACGTAGTACCTGCCGAAGTCGACCGCGAGGGGATCGCGCCGGCGGGACTTGCGCAGTTGGTATCCGCGCCGCCTTGCGACGTCCCGCAAGCGGTTCTCGCGCACCTTTTCGTCCTGCTCCATCGTGTTCTCCAATCGTGCGAGACGCCGTGCTAGGGACCGTACCACGCACGATGCTAGAAGCCAAGCTTAGGGCTTCGATCGGTCGGCACCCACGGCTCAGGGCGTCTCTCGACTCACTGTGATGCTGTTCCTCACCACGAGCTCGGTGACGCCCGTCGCCGGGAGTTTGGGGAGCCTGACCGCCGGCGGCCACTTCAGCTCCTCGCGCGCGCTCGGCCAGATCTCCTTCAGCGCGAACGCGGCCTGGTAGCGGAGCCTCGTGCCGACGCGGCCGCCGTAGCCGATCAGCAGGTAGAACACCGCGTGACCAATGCTCAGCGTCGCGCCGAAGCCGTCGATGCGATCGGAGGCGTTGCCATGGAGCCTGATCTCATGCGCTCGCTGCCAGCCGCCCCCGCCGTCATCGGTCGCTCCTAGCCATACCTGCGAGTAGGGCAACGGTGCCTGAGCTTCGTTCAGCGCCGCGTAGTCCTCCGGCCGCGCCCACTTCGTCGTCGGGTGGTCGATCGACTGGAAGCCGAGCAGGGTCTTCGTCGCCCAGAATGCGAGCGTCTCCTGGTGGCTGCGCGTGAGCGTCCGGGGTTCACCGAGGATCAAGGGTTCGAGGATCGGCCGCACGCGCTCCTCGAGGCGTGACATCCAGCCGTTGTTGCACCGCGTGCAGAACGACCGCGTTCGGTACGCCGGCAGGCTCGCCGTCTTGTCGTGCCCGGCGATGCCGGCTTCGGGGTGCGCGGATCGATGACGAAAGACGTAGCGCGCGCCCGGCGGCACGTCCTTGGTCAGCAGGCGCCCGATCCACTTGGCGAATATGTGCTCGTCGCTCAGGCCGTCGCCGCCGCAGAACTTGCATGTGGATCGCGTCTGTGCCATGACTCGCTTAAGCGTAGGCGCGCAAGCGTTCGGATACCACGGCTCCCGCGGTTGGGGGGTCAGCTGGTCAGGTCGTTGAGCGCCGCCTTGCCCGTGCCGGTCGCCCACCCTCGACTGGCCGGCTTCGGGTTGTCGACGCACGTTCGGAGCACGTCCTCGAGCAGCTCCAGCGCCCTCTCGGCGTTGTCTGCGGAGTAGTCCGCGTACTCCGCCGCCACGTTCCCCCACCCGCTCGGGTGGACGACCGTGGGCCCGGCCTTGTGCGTGGGGTGCACGGCCGGATCGCGAAGGGCAAACAGCCAATCGAGCTGGACGAGCCAGCGCTGCCAATGCTTGCCGACCTTGAAGCAGTCCTTGATCGCCTCCAAGATCACCCGCTGGCGGGCTGGCCGACCCTTTCCCTGGCGGCTGGGAGCGAACCCTCTGATCTGGTCATAGAGGCCGTCCAGCGCGTGCGCCGTCGCCATGATCGCCAACATCGCCGGGTACATCTCGTCGGTGATCGTTCCGACCGGCCTCGGCTCCACCACAACACTTATCTGTGCTGGGGCCGGTGCTCGGTCGGCGCCGGCGCGCGCGAGTGTCGTCTGAGCCTTCGCTATGCGTAGCCAGTGGAGCCAGATCGGCGTCCCGACTGAGATCTCGAGCGAAGCGCTGGAGGTCGCCACGGCGGGTGCGAGGTCGATGCGGACAGCCGGCACATCCACACGGTATCTATGGCGCTATGCGGGCCGAGCCGTTGACGCTCGATGGGATCCGGCGCGCCTGCGGGCTCGAAGCCTGGGCCGGCGGCAGCGGGTACTCGCGCGCGACCGCGATAGGCGTGGCCGAGCCACGAGGCGGGATACTGCGCCGATGAGGATGGCGCCGGCGTGGCAGGTCACCTACGACGTGCAGGCGCGTCGTCCCAACGGTCTCACGAGCGACTCGCGCCTGTCGGGGACGCGCTCGGCGGGCTGGTTCGAGCTCGTCGGGCTGCCCGACGACGACGACTCCATCGTGATCGCGCGCTTGAGCATCAAGAGCTGGCAGCCCTATGAGGACGACGCGCAGTCGGATTGCCTGCGTGCCGCGCGCGACCTCTGCAACGTCCTCTCCGTCAAGCACAACAACCAGCTGGCCTTCGAGCCCGTCTCGCCCGAGGTCGAGCGGCTGAGCGGCGCCAAAGACCGCTCAGGCGGCGGCGGGTTCGGCCTGTCAGGAAGCCTTCGCGGCGTCGGCATTCATTCGATTGAGAACGATCACTACCGCCTGGACGTCGCCGCGCGCGTTCACGACGATCCTGCGCTGCGAGCCGATCTCGACACGTGGCGCCAGGCGATGATCGAGGCCGACGGTCCCACGCGGCTGATCCACTACTTCCGCATCTACGAGCGCGAGGCACAGGCGGTCGTGAGCACCGAGCCATCCTGCTGTCCGACGAGGAGGTCGATGCCTGTGCGAAAGCTCTCGCCGACGCCTTGCCCTCGAGCCTCGAGCGCGAGGAGCGTGAGCGCGTGGAGAGCGCCGTGCGTCGCACGCTCGGCGCAACGCGCAAGCGCTCGCGCTCGGCAATCCTCGCTGCGCATCTCTCCGGGCAGCTCAAACGTGAGGTCACGGCCAAGCAGATCACGGCGCTCGACAAGGCCCGCCGTCGATACGCGCACCGCGCGAGCGAGCTTGAGGCTCGGTCGACCGCCGAGGAGGAGCTGTTGCGCGACAGCACTCTAAGCCTTCTACGACGCACGCTCGCCGCGGCTGGCGAGGAGCCGGGCCACGACGCAGGAGCCGGCGCCGGGTAGCACTTCTGCAGCGCATGCAGGCTCATTAGCAGGGCCGCCAGGCGCGCTCCGGGTGACTTGTCCTCGGCCGAGAGCTCCGCGTCGACAGCCTCGCCGACGTCGTGCTCGAACTCCTGGTCCGGCCCCAGCGCTCGCCGCGTGCGGCGGCTCTAAGCCGCGCCGGGGATGGATTGCGGCAGCCTACGCCTCCTCGGCGGGCTGGTGTTCGGCGAGGAACTGCGCCACCGGCGTGTAGTCCCACGACCTGAAACCGTCTACGACGAACCCGACCTGATGCGCCTGCTGGCCGATCGCCCGAAGAGCGATCGCGAGGTCGTCGTCGTCGCGCTTGACCAGGGCATCGCGCATGGCCTGATCCGTGAGCAGTCGTTCGGCGATCGGGTCCACGCGTTCCTGGCGAAACCGCGCGAAGCTTGTGTAGAAGACGCCGCCGGAGAGCGTGCCCGCGTTGTCGATCGCCACGACGTTCGAGAGCAGGTCGAACTGAGCGAGGCTCGTCAGGATCGCGTCGTCGCCCGCCGCGACGCCGTCTAGCCGCAGGCAGTCAAGCTTTGAGATGACCGCCTGCGCCAGGCTGAGCAGGCTGAGTTCAATGCTCTGGCCGTCCTTCTGTTCCCGGAGGTGCTGCGCGCGACTGGCGATCGTCAGCGCATGGCGGAGCCAGCTCTTGTCGTAGTCCAGCAGCCCTTTCGGGGACTGGACCGTGAGCGTCCGTACCGCGTCCCAGTCCTCTTCCCTGACGGCCCACGCGCCGAGCGCATACACGCGTTCGATGATTCGCAGCCACACGCGCGGCGCCACCTCCGCTGGGTCAAACTGCGTTCCGTAGCCGAAGCGCTGCGCGTCGCCCTCCTTGAGCGGCATCGAGTAGATCTGCGCGAAGGTCTCGATCGTCCGACTGAACCACTCGGCCTGCTCGTAGACCAGGAAGGTCGCGGCCAGGCACGTGAGGCGATCGAGTAGGTCGCTGAGCTCAGCGTCCACCGCGTCTTGCCCGATCAGCGCTCGCGCCCGCGCACGGGCTTCGTTCAGCAGGTGCTTGAATCCGATCGCGTCACCCTGGCGTGCCATCTCGATCGCCCCTCTGTTCAGCGCGTCCTGCTCGAGATCGAGGTTCACGGCTCCGAGTGCACCGGCGGTGCGCGGCGCAGGCGGAGCCGGCTCCGAGACGGGCGCCGACGTCGGCTCCGGCGCCGAAGCGGGCTCCGGCTCGGTTGTTGACGCGGGCGGCTGCTCGGGCTCGGACGGCTGCTCAACCTCTGTTGAAGGCTCGGCCTCCGGCTCTGATGGGGACTCGGCCTCGGCGGCGAGATCGGCCTCTTCGGCTCGCCGAATCTGTCGCTGCTCGCGCATCCAGGTCGTCTTCTCCGCTTCGATTCGCTTTGCCATGACCTGCTCGAAGCCCTGCTGATCGAGGCGGACGCTGCTCGTCCCGTTTCGCCAGAACACCTCTCCCTCTCGAAAGAGGCACTTCTGCTGGCCGTTCTCGACGTAGGCGCCATCCTTCTGCATGAACACGCAGCCCGCCAGATGGGGTTCGATGCAGATGATGATCACCTTGTGGCCCCCTCGCTCGGTTGCGCGGGTGATGAGCTTCAACGGCGCGGGGAGCCACTTGCGCAGCTTCGGCACGAGCCGAGCCTCGTCGAAGACCTTGAGGTCGACGCCGTCGAGCATCTTTGACGTGAACCCGTCGTCGTCGATGCCGCCGACGATGTAGCCCCCGCGCGCCTGCATCGCGGCGACGTCCTTCACCAGCTCAAGCAACTGCTTTTTGTCGGCGAGGTCGATCGTCGCCTTGAAGTCCAGCTCGGCGTACTCGGTGCCGAGCCCGAGCAGGTTCGCGAGCTTCTCGTCGGAGACGATGCCATCGACGACAACCGGGCTATCGAGCGGGTCGGCCACGGCCGCCGATGCTAGTGCGCTGGGCCTGCTCGCCGGAATCGTTTGGGCACGTACGCCCAAACGCTCAGAGGATCGCCTGGAATCGCCTTACATCGCGGGCTATCCGTTTCGTCCCCGATCGCCCGGCAGACTGGCCGGTTTCCGGTCTGGCATGCGCCATCGAGGCACGACCTCTGAGCCGAGTCCGGAGCGAGAGGTCGCAAGTTCGAATCTTGCTCGCTGGCCGGCTCCGTCGGGCGCGCACGATGGCGCACCTTCCCGGCGATTTGCTACCCACGAGTGCTACCCACGCCCCCGTTACGGTACAAGTCTCTGCCGCCGAAAAGCACAAAACCCCCGCGTTTGCGGGGGTTTTGGTCAAAGCGGATGAAGGGATTCTGAACCCTCGACCTTCGCCATGGCAAGCCAAGAAGACCTTGTCCCGGCAAAAGCGCCGCGGTCGACGGATCAGGCCGTCTGTGCCATGGCCGCTTCGATCTGTCGCGCGGTTGAGTCGATCGTCGCCGCGAAGCGCCGGATCGCGTCGAGGCCGGCGTCCTCTCCCCAGCCGGCTATGTACGGCACGCTTGACCCGGATGTGTCGAGGCCGACGGAGCGGCAGACGATGTAGGTGGCCGTGTCGACGAGCACCTTGGCCTGCTCGCGGCCGTAGTCGCGGTAGCCGATGCCGAGGGCATGTGCGATCTCGTGAACGAGCACCCGGACCTGTGCGTTGGCTGGTAGCCCGTCATTGATCACGATCGCCCGTTTGCTGTTGTCGCACCAGCCGTCCGCTGACCCCTCGATCGGTTGGCGAGTGACGGTGTAGCCGAGCTCCTTCTTCAGAAGTAGGAACTCGACGGCCGTTTGCCCGCGTAGTGCGGTCCCCGAGTTGGTAAAGGCCCGCCGGTGGCAGGGGCCCTTCGTGTTGGCGCGTCACTTGACTCCTCGCGGAGATAATGTCGCCGGCTTCATGCGTCGCACAAGTGCCATTGTGCGCGCTCGCCCGGCTGAGGGTCGCGACCGCACAGAATCGATCACGATCGTCCTTCCGGTTCGTAGGGCGCAGTCCACAAGGCCGCCAGGGAGGGACAAAACGTGACGAAGTTTAGGCCGTCACCGTCGCCGAGCCCGGCAACTGCACGGGTCCGGCGCGTCCAATCAATGAGGGCGCCAGCCGGTGCGCCCCGTAGCGGTAGGTCAGACGTCAACGGGACAGACTCGGGCTTCGCCTCTGTTGGCTGTTCGCCAAAGAGCCACAACTCGTCAAAACCCGTGAAGAAGCTCTCCGCGCGTATCAGTTCGGCGAGCACGCGCCACGGCACCACGAGGCCGTCACCAAGTGGTGCGTAATCAGAGTCTCGGCGTTCGCGCTCCGCGATCAAGCCCGGAAGCGCCGTCACCCGCGAGCTGCTGTCGATTACGGAAATGAGCGCGTAGCAGTCCGTCAACCGTCGAGGCGCGATGAGCGATACGGCAGACGGGATGTCTAGAGTTTGAGTCCATCCCCACAGCAGCTCACGGTCATCGGCGGTCAACGGCTCGCTCATACTCCGTCGTTATTCATTTGGGCCTATCGGCCGCCCCGGCTGACGCACGCCTCCGAGCCAATCGTGCGCGTGCGGATCGCCGGCGCCGTGATCATGGCCGAAGTCTAAGTCTTTGGTCGGCAGGCCGTCCGGGCCGTAGTCACGTATCTGGCCGCTGCCGTTGCCTCGGTCGAGCACATCGGTGCTGTTCGGGATACCTTCTCGCGGAAGGCGCCTTCGCGGCGGTAGCGGGCATTGCGCTCCGGGAGCTGGTTCTTCGACTTCTTCCCCGGCGCTAGCGCCTTCGTTCGCAAACGACTGCGCGATGCCGATAATCGCTCGGCCAGCCAGATACGCACTCCCGGCCGCCGCGGCACCGCACGTGACGGCGTCGAGGCCCGGCACCTCGAAGGTAACGCCACATGCCGCGTCTGCCCCGCTCGCGAGGTCGCCGATCAGCGGGATGGCTAACAAGCCAGTCGGATCGCCAAAGGCGGTCGGGAAGTCAACAGCAAATACATAGGGCTCGCGAGTAGTCGGCGCGATGGAATCCCGCGTAAGAAACTGAGCCGTAGCCGGATCGAAGACCCGCGCCCTGAGGTAGACAAGCCCCGTGTCAGCGCTGGTGTATTGGGCGTCGTAACCGAGCGGCGTTATGGCTGTGCCAGTGTGGCCTGCCGGGGTGCCGTACGCGTCGTACGTGAAGGCGCCTTCTCTTTTGCCGGTGGACGAGGTTAGGACCCGAGTTGAGCCCTGCTGGTCGTGATGGACGTAGAGCACCGTGCCGGTACCGTTGATCTGCTCGACTGGGAGTCCGCCGGGGCCGTAGACGTAGCTGTTGGTGCCGTCGTTGAGAATCAGCGGTAGAGAGGCAGAATGACTCCACGTCATGTATGTGGTGGCTTCGCCGACGGTCTGTGAGGCGCGTAGTCCGTCGCCGTCGTAGGCGTAGCTGTCTTTGATTTCGGTCGTTTCGCCTTCTTTGGGCCGTTCGACTTTGGTGAGGTTGCCGGCCTGGTCGTAGCCGTAGGTCGTGGCGGGGCCGGTGGTGGGGGTGCGTCTGGTCCGTGCGCCCTGTTCGTCGTAGACGTAGGTCGCACCGGTGCCTTTTTCGAGCTCGTTGCCTTCGTTGAAGGTGTTGGTGCTGCTCCCGGTTTTGGTCGGGTTGTCGGCCGTGTCGTATGCGTATCCGAGGGTGGCGGCTTTGGTGAGGCGGTTGTTTTCGTCGTAGGTGTATTTGGTTTCGGCTACTCCGGGCAGGCCGGTTTGACTGGTGGTTTTCAGGGCGCCGTTGTTTTCGCGGGTGTAGGTCAGGCTGGCGAGCGTTTCGGCGCCTTTCTTCATTTCAGTTTTAGTCAGCTGGTCGGCTTCGTCGAGGGTGTATTTGTCTTCGTTGCTAGGGAACGTAGCGGTCGTCTGGTTGGAGCCGGCGTCGTAGCCGAAGCTGATGGTGTGTTCGAGCCAGTCGGTGACTTTTTCCAGCCGTCCGGCGTTGTCGAAGGTGCGAGTGACGGCTTTTGCGTTGGGGTAGGTGATCTTGGTCTGCTGGTTGGCGAGGTCGTAGTCGTATTTGGCGACGTCGCCGTGGCCGTCTTTGGTTTCAGTTAGCCGGTCAAGCTGGTCGTAGGTGTATTTGGAGGTTCCGGTGGCGTCTTCCATCTTGGTGCGGTCGCCGTCTTCGTCGTATTCGTACTTGGCGGAGTGCGTCACTCCGTCGGAGTAACTGACTTCGGTCAGCCGGTTGGCCGGGTCGTAGCTGTAGGCCGTGGTCCGTTTGGCGGGGTCGGTCAGCTTGGTGAGGTTGCCGGCCGCGTCGTATTCCTTGGTGGTTTTGTGTTTGAGGGGGTCTTCGACTTCGGTGATCTGGCCCAGGATGTTGCGTTTGTATTTGGTGACGTGGGCTTTGCCGTCAGTTTGGCGGGTGACGTGGCCTTCGCCGTCGTATTCGGTTTCGGTCGTCAGGCCGCTGGGCTCTTTGACTTTGGTGGGCTCGTCGTCGGCGTTGTAGGTGTAGGTCGTGGTGTGACTGTTGGCGTCGGTGAGTTCTTTGAGGTTGCCGTTGCCGTCGTAGACGTATTTGGTGGTGTGGGCCAGCGGGTCGGTGACCTTGATCGGCCGGTTCTGTTCGTCGCGTTCGATTTTCGTGGTGTATTTGGCCGGTTCGCCACCTTCGACGTTGCCGCGGGGACTAACGGTCGAGGTCTCAAAGCCGCTGGTACTGTATGCCCAGGTTCGCTTGTCGCCGACTGGATCGATTTCGGCCTTGCGCTCGCCGCCGGCTTCGTATTCGTATTTCCAGACGCGTTTGAGCGGGTCTTCGACGCTTTCGAGGTCGCCTTTGGCGGTGTATTTGTATTTCGTGGTCTGGGTTTTTTCGGCCGGGGCTGGGCGTTCGATGACTTCGGCGTTGCCGTGGACGTCGCGTTTGATGGTCGTGACCTCGCCTTTCGGCGTCGTTACGGAGGTCACATCATGGGTCGCGCTGTAGCCCCATTTGGTTTCGTGTTTGTTGGGGTCGACGAGGCTCGTACGGTTGCCTTCGGAGTCGTAGCCGTAG
>Ga0075021_10000580_pt1 | contig 19065 bp, 19 predicted proteins | sample ColStrG_CSR_2012_FD_72749 | JGI IMG/M metagenome (GOLD analysis project Ga0075021, IMG submission 72749) | Freshwater sediment microbial communities in response to fracking from Pennsylvania, USA - Cold Stream Run_MetaG_CSR_2012 | ecosystem: Environmental > Aquatic > Freshwater > Creek >...
GGCGTGACGTCGAAGGGCGTGACGCCGACCGGGAAACCCAAGCCGCGAACGTCCATGTCACGCTGGATGAACTCGTGGCAGGATAGGAATGTTCCGGGCGGATGAACCGGGCTGCCGGCAGATCCGAAATTGACCACCAACGGCATCGCCCGGCCCGAGGCCGCATATCCGGCCAAGGCCCGGGTCAGGGCGATCGCGGCATTGACCTTGCCGACGCCGCAGTACAGAACGGGCACTCCTGCCTGCTCAAACACGCCCTGGGACTCCGCCCGAAGCGCCATGACCACCAGAACCCCGGGGAGATCTGCCATTTAATAGTGAATCGCAGCGCGTACGCCGAGCTGCCGCCAACTGAACGCTGGAACCAGATGCAAATCGATGAGGGTCGCCAGGGCGACGACCTCGTAACCGGCACGGGCGCACAGTTCAGCAGCGGCGGACATCGTTCCGCCTGTCGCCAGAACATCGTCGATCAGCAGCGCGCAGCCGCGGCCCGGTTGCATCTCCAGCACACCCGAACCGTATTCAAGATCGTAGGCCACGTCGACGACCGGCGGCGGCAATTTTCCCTGCTTGCGAACGAGCACGAAACCCTTGCCGCGCCGCGCGGCAAGTGCGGAACCGAGGATGAAACCACGCGACTCGATCCCTGCGAGCACGTCGACACCGCCCCACTCCTGTTCCGTCAGCAATTGATCCATGGCGCGCAGCGTCGCGCCGAGATGCTCCCGCAGCAGCGGCGAAATATCTCGGAACATGATGCCCGGCTTGGGAAAGCCTGGCACATCCGCTATGAACTGTTTCAACTCAGGCATCGAACTCATGCACCTCAAACGGCAAAAACTGCGGGCGTGAATGCGCAATGAAGCGCCGGTCACCCCAATCAGGTTGCCTCATACCGATCCTTCCGCAGTCCGTTCAATTCCGATATTGCCGCAATACTCTCATCGTTCCGCGCCGTAGGCACGATCTTTCCAGCTGGCTCCCGCGCCAAACCAGTGGCTCAGCGCAGAGCTGACGGTCGCCGCCATATAGAACAACGCGATCAACGGCAGCGCGAGCGAATACAGGCCGCTACGGCCGTACCGCCTGAGCGTGGGCAGATAGCTGATCGCGGCGAGCGTAAAGGCCGTGAGGCCGGCGGCAACGCGCCAATCGCGCGTCAACAATGTCGCACCGATCGGGACGAGCCACACGAGCGTCAGACCGATGAGCGTAAACAATAGGATCAGGAACGAATATCGAAGCTGCGTAAATGCCGTGCGCGAAACCATGCGCCAGATATCGATGAAATCGGGATACGGACGGATCGAGGCCGCAAGACCCGAATGGCCGAGATAGATGGGCCCGATGCGCTTGACCGCCTTTGCCAGCGCCACGTCATCGATCAACGCACCCTTGATTGATTCAATGCCGCCGATGCGCTCCAATGCATCGCGTCGAATCAAGACGGTGCCGCCGCAGGCGGCGGCAAGTTTCGATGCGGGATCGTTGACCCGCGAGAACGGATACAGCATCTGAAAGAAATAAACGAAAGCCGGAATCAACAGCCGTTCGGCCAAACTCTCGCAATTCAAATGCACCATTTCACTGACCATTTCCACGCGGGGCCGGTTCAGACGCGCAACCAACGAGGACAAGTGCCCAGGTTCGTGAACGATATCGGCATCGGCCAGCAATATGATCGGCGCCCGGGTAGCGGATATTCCCTGACTGAGCGCCCACAGCTTGCCGGACCAACCCGGTGGCTTCGCGGCGCCCTTGAGCACTGTCAGCCGGAGGGCTACACCCGCTGCGGAAGCGGTTCCGTCGGTCGAATTGTCGTCCACCAGCGTGATTTGGAATTTGCCGGCGTAATCCTGCGTCAGCAGTGAAGCAACGACGGCGCCGATCGTGAGCGCTTCGTCGCGCGCCGGAATGATGATGTCGACGTCGGGACACTCCGGCGGCCTGGCGGCAGGCAGTTGTGGTTCGGAACGCCAGAAAGACCCGTGTGCGATGAACAGATAAAGCCAGATGATCAATGACAGCAGCACGATGATCGTCATGGTCACTCCCGGCTCAGAGCAGCAATATGACGCCGGTCAACACGATGGCAACGGCAAGCCACTCAAAGCCGGTCACCAGTTCCTTGTCCAGTGTCACGCCCAGAAAAAGCCCGACGATGGGGTTGACGTATGTGTAGCTCGCCGCGAGCGACGGCGTCGTGCGCTCGAGCAACAGCATATAGGCGGTGTAACTGATCAAGGATCCCGCCAGCGCAAGATAGATCCAGGAGGCAATCGCGCAGCCGCCCCGCTAGGCGCGAAGCGTGACGACGAACCGGCGCACCCGCGGCTGCTCCTGGTCCAAGAAATCGTCCCAATCCTCGATTTGCAGGCCAAGATCGGCGAAGGCGGCGATTTCCACCCGCGTCAGCGGCCACGGCATATCGCCCACCGGATCTGTAGGCTCCCGGCCGCGGCACACGACGAGCAGCGTGCCGCCCGGCGCCACCAGTTCGCTCAAGGCGCGCATCGCGCGCACACGTTCCGCGGGCGGCAGCACCTGCAGCGTATCGATCTCCGTCACGAGGTCGAATCCGCGCTTCCACTCGCCCGGCGGCGCCAATACATCCCGCACCTGGTATTCGACGTGAGTGCCGCCGGAGAGCTGCTTCGCCCAGGCCACGGCGGTCGGGGAAATGTCGAAGGCCGTTACCTCCAGGCCGCGATCAGCGAGCGCCTCGGCATTCTCGCCGAGCCCGCAGCCGACATCGAGCGCTTTGCCCGATGAGGGCCCAAATTGATCGAGCCATCGCAGCAAATGCGGATTTGCGACGCGATCCGCCCAGGCAATCTTGTCGGCATCACCGCCTGCCGCCGCGTAATGTTGCTCGAACCATCCCGTTGCATCTCCCCGTGCCAACGACGCCTGCATCAAGGCGCGGGCAGCTGCTCTAGACTCCGACATTCAACACTCCTGAAAACCGGATGCGCGGCAACGGCTGCGCATCATCAAAGGGCAATTGTAACCTTCCGGCACGTGGAAACGGCCAGCCTTGAAGAATCGACGGTCCGATCGGGAGCTTGCGGGTTCCGGCATGGCTTTTATTCTTGCCGCGATTGCTGCAATGTGCCCGTACTGGTCATCAACCGGGGAGCGCGATCCTGCATGTCAGCATCCAAATTCGATCCGAAAACGCTGTCGGACCGGGAAGAAATCCGCGATATCCTCGTCCTGTACGCAAAATCATTGGATAGGCGCGATTACGCGGCCCTGCGCCGAGTCTTTACACCGGATGCAACCGGCAACTACTTCGGGGCCGGCACGCACCAGGGCGCCGAAAAGATAGCCGCATTTATCGAGCGTGCGTTGTCGCAGTGCGGACCCACCCAACATTTGCTTGGCAGCATCGAGGTGGACGTCAAGGGCGACGCCGCAACCGCGAATTGCTACCTGCAGGCCATCCATGTCGGAAAGCGCGCCGGATACGAGGGCAAGGTCCTGACGGTATGGGGCATCTACCGCGACAGACTCGTCAGAACCCCGGAGGGCTGGCGCATACAATATCGCGAATTGGAAACGACGCACGCCGACGGCGACATCGGCATGACGCTCTAGTACTTGGTGTTGCGGGTGAAACCACCGTCCACGCAGATGTTTTCCCCGGTGATCCAGGACGCACGCGGGCTCGCGAGAAACGACACCACATCCGCTATTTCATCGGGACGGCCAAATCGCCCGGCCGGCTGGCGCGCCAGATTGCTGGCGAAATAATCCGGCATTTCCTTTTCAAGATAGTCCCACGAGCCGCCCTTGAGATAGATCGGTCCGGGCGACACGCAATTGCAGCGAATTCCTTCGCCCATGAACTCCAGAGCAAGTTGGTGAACGTAATTGATGACGGCCGCCTTCATCGCACCATAGCTGAATCCGCTGCCGACGAAAGTATGATTTTCGAACGCCGTGATGGTTCCCATCTGAATGAAGGCGGACGGAGCGGCCGCCTTCAAATAGGGGTACGCGGCATCAAACATCGCCACCGACGAGCGCAGATCGATGTTGTAGCTGATGTCCCAGCCTTTCGGTGAGCGCGGGATTCCACCGAGGGCGCTCGCGCAGGACACGACGATGTCGATCCCACCCATTTGCGCGGCCGAGTGTTTGACCCAGTTGGTCACCTGGTCAAAATCGCCGCAATTCACCACGCTGCCGAAAGCCGGGCCGTGGTTCTTGAGTTCGGCAACAGCTTCCTCGACGCCATCGCCGCCGAGCGGATTGCTCAGGATGACGGGGTCCGCCGCGTTCCCATCGCTTCGGCGCGCGCGCCGCCCACAAATCGACACGATGCAACCCTCGTCCAGGAAGCGGGCCGCGATCGCGCGCGCCACGCCGCGCGTCGCGGCACTGACGACGACTTTTTTGCCTTTCAGCTGAAGATCCACTATTTTTTCCTCCGTCCGCTTTTATGAGTTTGCAATCCGCGAACACCGGCGCCAACCCGCACGATACCGCCCTTTCCGGGATTCTCGGCATTGCCTCCTGTGGCGATGTACAGATCCGACAGGTCCGGTCCGCCGAAGCATAAGCTCACCAAATGCGGGAACGGCAGCGTCCAGCGCAGATCCGGACCGCCGTCCGGCCGGTAGCGCAGTATTTGCGCCGTACTCCAGCACGCAACCCAGATACCGCCTTCCGCATCGACGGCGAGGCCATCGCAATCATCGAGGCGGGCAAACATTTGCGGATCACCGGGCATTCCGTCCGGGCCCAGCGCGTAAGTCCAAACCCCCTGCGTGCATTCGCAGTGGTACATCCGCGTTCCATCCGGACTGAATCCGATGCCGTTGGAGGTCGTCAGCCCATCGCGCAGTATCCGGATCTCGCCGCCGCTCGACCGGTAAAAGAATTGTCCGCCGCGGGGCACTTCGCCCCGTTCGAACACCGCCGCAAAATCGATCGTTCCGCCAAAAATGCCGCCGCGGGCGTCCGCTTCGATGTCATTCACAGCGATGATCGGCTTGCCGCCAAGTTCGCTGAGCAGCACCTCGGTCTTGCCGGTATCGGGATCGAGCCGAACGAGACCACCCTTGCCGCTCAGCACCAGGGAGCCATCTTCATCCAGCACGGCGCCGCCGATCCACATCCGGCCCGGCAACAACGTTTCGACCTGCGCGCCGGGTCTCACACGGTAGTAGCCGCCGCCCGTCAGATCACTGAAGTAGACGACACCCTTATCATCGACGCGAGGAGCCTCGACGAATTGAAACCCGGTTGCGATGACTTCGAATTGCGGGGTCATGCGTCAAAGCGCATGGATCGCGCTGTCCGCATTGATCTCGATCAGTTCGAACACGTTGCCGAAATAATCCCGCCCGTAAGTGGAGATGAATCCCACTTTACCGTCGGCGTTGCGTTCGGGACCGCCGCAGTGTCTGGGCGCCGTGTGAAACTGGACGCCCGCGGCCAGCATGCGGCGATACACTGACTCGATGTCATCGACCTGCAGGCCAAAATGCGTGTAGCCAAAAAGATTGACCGGACGCCGCGGATCCGCGTCGGGCGCGCGCGGCGTTACGTACTCGAAAACCTCGATGTATGTATTGCCGAGCCGCGCCATGAATTGCTTGCCTGAACAATCGGGCAGACCGACGACTTCATTGATGAAATCGTTGCCCTCGCCCCATTCGGTGCAGGAAACCTCCTGCGCGCCGAGCAGCTCAACGTAGAACTTTCGTGCGATCGCGATATCCGGCACCGACACGGCGACGTGGTGCACGCCTTGAACCTGCTTCATGTTGGAGACCCGCTCATGCGTTGATGTATTTATCAAGTGTCTGATGCATGTGCCGGATCCGCGATTCTTGATAGATCGACAGCGATTGCGCGCCCTTTTCGCTCGCGTACATGCCTTCGCGCTGCCAGCGCATGATGTTCGTGTCCTGGTCCAAGACGTGCGCCAGGAACGGATCCATTCCTTTCGCGGCCGTGTAGGACTCGTCTTCGCCTATTTGGACGACGTCCGCGACCTGAAAGGCGGAAGCGTCGACGGGTTTTGGGCGCAACACCATCTGATCGAACAAACACCGGTCCTGATCGTTGCCGTCCGGACGGAATTGCTGGATCAACGGGAACCCGACCGCCGGATAAATGAACAGGTTCGGAAAGACGTTATATTTCAAGGAATCGATGAGTTCCGGAACCGAATGCCGGGAAAAATCAAGGCCGAAATCCTTCTGCATCTGTGCCCGCACCTGCTGGGCCATCACCCAGCGCGCAGTCTTCCCCTCGGGCACCTGCGGCTTCTCGCCGATCATCGAAGCGTCGCCCAGCAGCATCTTGTTCAGGAGATCCTGCTGGCTTTGCTTGAGTTTCGATGTCGGACTCGGGCTTGCCATGGCGCACAAGTCGCGGCTGATGTGATCGCTGAAAACATCGTGCTGCATGTTGTGATCGCTGACGACATGCGTCATTTCAGGATGCACGATCGGCGTGTGGTAGGCCTCCATGAACGCCTCCTGAGCGAGCTTCCAGTTGCCCGGAAGGCGCTTTTGAACATGGGTGTGCACGTACCAACCGGTCAGGTCCCAGTTGCGAAAATGCTGCGGCATGACCTCCAGGTAATCGGCCAGGGAGGGCCCCGTAGGTGAGAAATTGACGAATATGAATCCGTTCCAGCTCGCGACGCGGGCTTGCGGCAGACCCTGCTTCTCCTTTTGCAGATGCGGAAACTCCCAATCACAGGGGATATTCTTGATACTGCCGTCGAGATTCCAGTCCCAACCGTGGAAAGGGCACTGCAAGCTTGCCATCCATCCGCTGCTGCCGGAGGCCTTCAGCTTCGTTCCGCGGTGCAAACAGCTGTTGTGATATGCGCGCAGCCCGCCGTTCGTGCGCACGATGATCAGCGAATAGCGTCCGATATCGTAGACATAATAATCGCCCACCTCCGGAACGTGCTCATCCCGGCACGCGTATTGCCATACCTTGCGCCACATCTTGCGCATTTCCAGATCGAAAAACGCCTTATTGGTGTAGCGGTCAAACGGGATATCCGTGGTCGGCTGCAGCGGATTGACCCGTTCCCGCAGCGCCGGCGGCAATACGTCGCCATCGGCGCGGGCGATATCCTGATAGGTCTGGCCCGCAAAATGTTCCCGCGCGGCCAAAACCTCTGCACTGGTGGACATGGACGCAACTCCCTGAGAAACGCTGGATGAACCGCTGACTCACGTTAGTGTGGACCCCAACGCCCATGGAAGCCAACTACGACTGTAAATAGGTGACCGGCGTGCTTGCATCGGCGCTAAGATTTCCGGCATGACGTTGCAAAGCTTCGCTCTTGCACCAAAACCCGGCCATGTCCCGGCGGACCGCGTCGTGGAGTTCGATCTGTACAACCCGCCCGACGTCGGGCCGGATTTCCACGCCGCATGGAAAAGGCTTCAGGACACGAGCCGTCATGAAATCGTCTGGACTCCCTGCAATGGCGGACACTGGATCGCGCTTCGCGGCAAGGCGCTGACCGACATCTACAACGACCCCGCAACGTTTTCGAACAAGATCATCCTCGTACCGAGGGAATTGGGCGAGATGCACAAGATGATACCCACGACCATGGATCCGCCAGAGCATCGGCCGTTTCGAAACATCATCAATCCGGCATTCACGCCGAAACGCGTTCAGCGGCTCGAAGGCAAGATCCGCGGCATCGCGGTCGACCTGATCGAAAATGTTCGAGGCGCCGGCGGCTGCAATTTCACCACTGCATACGCCGAACAATTCCCCATCCGGATATTCCTCGCGTTGGTGGACTTGCCGATGACGGATGCACCGAAATTGAAGCGGCTATCGGATCAGATCGTGCGGCCGGACGGCTCGATGAGCTACCCGGAGATCATGAAGGCGTTCGCGGAGTATCTCGCGCCGTACATCGAGGCGCGCCGCGCCAATCCGGGCGAGGACTTGTTGAGCGACCTTGCCAACGCGAGCGTGCACGGACGCGCGCTCAATTTTGACGAATCCATCAACCTCATCAGCCAGATCCTGGTCGCGGGACTCGATACCGTGGTCAATTTTCTGGGCTATCTGATGATACATCTGGCGCGCAATCCGGAAGATCGGCGGAAGCTGGCGGCCAATCGGGAGCTGCTGCCCGGCGCCGTCGAGGAATTCATGCGGCGCTTCGGCCTGGTATCGGTGTCGAGGCTGACGACCCGCGACGTCGAGTTTCATGGCGCACCGCTGAAAAAAGACGACATCATTCTTCTGCCGAGCATGTTGCACGGACTCGACGAACGGGAAAATGCAGATCCGATGAAAGTGGATTTCACCCGCGCGCGCCACCGGCATTCCAGTTTTGGTCAGGGCACTCACCATTGCGTTGGATCGAATCTGGCGCGGGCCGAACTGCGGATTACACTGGAAGAATGGCTGTCGCGCATCCCTGATTTCCGGCTCGCACCGGGCGCACCGGTTGAATGCGTCGGCGGCATTGTCGGCTGTGTCCGCGCCGTTCATCTGGTATGGGGCCCGGGGTCGGCGAACAACTGAACCCAATATATTCCCCGCGGCGGCTGCCTGCTTTGCGAGTAGGCGATGCCCATTTCCTTGAAACGAGGGTCCATGATGTTTTCGCAATGCCGGGGGCTGTTCAGCCAGCCGGCAATCGCCTCATCCATGGACAGCGGGCCGAAGGCAATGTTCTCCCCGACGAGTTGTTCGCGGTAGCCGCTCGCCCGGACCCGGTCGGCCGGCGAATATCCGTGGAGGTCCCGATGATCGAAATAATGATGGACCGCCATTTCCCGGGCATGTCCGTCGGCGACGCCGGACAGGACCGCAGACGATCGCACCGGATTCGCGGGTGGGAAAATACGGCCCCCGCAGCGATGACCGTGTTGCCGTGCCTCGTTGACCCGCCGCACGGCGCGAGCGGGCGCCGCCGCGGCATCTCCTGCGGCGGGAAGCTCGGTGCCGGCGGCAAATACGATCCAGTTCTCGGAACCGCGGCCGTAGACTCCGGCGTCGCGAAGCGATGTGTCGCGCAGTACGGCGCAGCTCGTTTCGCTCAAATGCACACCGTCGGATGGGCCGGCGAGGTAAACGTGCAATCCGCCGACCGCCTTGGGAACATAGCCGCTTGCCTCAACGGCCGCCCGGAGAGAATCGCCGCGTGCCCACCGCGCCGCCGCGGCATCCAGCCTGCCGTCGGGCCTCCACGGCATCGCGCCGCCCTCGGATATGCCGCATTCGGCAGTCCTCAGGTTCTTGAGGACCGAATGCAGATCGGTCGCGCTTGCACCGATCGGCCGCAGCCCGGCGACGAGCAGAACCCCGATGCCGAGCGCGCGCCGCAAAAAGCCGATCTTTCGCGAATCAAAGCGAGTGCAGAAAGTCACGAACCTCAAATCCAATCAAATTCTCCTCGAAGCGGCGGGTCCAGGCCATGACCTTGAACCGCTCGCCCATCTCCCCCGGCAGCATGAGCCGTCTCGCCTCATTGGCAAGCAGCGCGAATCGCTGCCGATCATTCACGGCAAGCGCGCGCATTTCCGCATCGATGCCGGAGCCGGCGAGAAAGTAAGCCTGGGTCGTGTACCCGGCAACATCGAAACCCGCCGCCTCCGCGGCGTGAGCGAGGGCCGTGAAATCGACCCAGGCCGTGATGTCCTGCAGGCCCGGCCAGCGGAGCGGATCCTCGAAAGCGCGCTGTCGAAAATGGCACAGCAGGGTTCCGGATGAGCGTTCGGCGAGATAGTACTGCGCGCGCGGCAAACCGTAGTCGATCCAAAGGACCGCGCCGCAACGCAACGAGCGCGTGACCTCACCCGTCCAATCTCCGAGCCGCAATGATAGTTCGGAGGCGTATCCAGGCGGCCAATCCCGGCCGACTTCGTCCGCGAGTTTATGGCATGCCGCCGCCAGCGCCGCATGCGCGATCCGGGGGACGAGTTCGAAGCCCCCCGATGAGGCGGTCACGCCAATCTCTTCGATGCGATCCGGCCGCCAAACGAACCGGGCCACGGGCAGCGCGTCCAAGACTTCGTTGGCAACGATCACACCGTCAAAAGCATCCGAGGGTGGCGCGTCGAGCCAGTCGATGCGCGTCGACAAGCCCGGCAACTCCTCCGCAATCAGACGTCTTTGTCGATCGCGCAGATCCGCGCTGATCTCCAGAATCCAATACCGCTCGGGTAGACGTCGATTCGCCGCAAGGCGCCGCAGCACATCAACCGCCAATCGGCCCGTGCCCGCGCCGATTTCCAGTATGGAGCCGCCCGGCATGGCCGCAAGCACTTGTTCGCACTGACGCGCGATACAGCCGCCGAACAACGTCGAAACTTCCGGAGCGGTCGTGAAATCGCCGCCCACGCCGATTTTGGCGGCCCCCGCGCTGTAGTACCCAAACCCAGGCGCATACAAGGCCAGTTCCATGTAGCGCTCGAAACCGATCCAGCCGCCTGCCGTGCTGATTTGAGCCTCGATATGACGGCGCGTGCGGGAAACGTGTTCCGCCTCATCCGCGCTCAACAGTTTCTCAACCGCTGCTGACGGTACCTCGCCGAATCTGACCACCCGGAGCCTCTCATGTCTCGCACCTGTGCAGGCAAAAGTCTATCAAGCATCGGCGCCGGGTATGACCGCAATTCGCTGCGGTTCACCCGATGACGGCAATGCGGTATCGTCGTATTCATGAAAGCGTTATTGCTCGCGATTCTGGCCGCGTCGGCGGCCGCGGCAGCCGCCGCGGCGTCACCCGGCGGGAATGTCACGGATGCGCGTGTTGCCGCCGAAATGCAGGGAAATAACTGGCTGGTCAAAGGCGGGAGCTTCAACCAGCAGCAATTCAGCCCCTTGAAGCAGATCACCGATCGGAACGTGGCCAAACTCGGTCTGGCTTGGGTGACGGAACTCGATTACCCGATGGGACTGGCCGCGGAGCCGATCGTCGTCGACGGGGTCATCTATCTGAGCGCTCCGAAATCGATCGTGCATGCGATCGATGCGGCGACGGGGAAAATCCTATGGACCTTTGATCCACATGTGCGCCTGGGCCTCAGCATCGATAACTCCTCCGATGCCCGCGTCAATCGCGGCGTTGCGGTCTGGGCGGGCAAGGTCTATGTGGGAACGGCCGACGGCCGGCTCCTCGGGATCGACGCCGCCAAGGGAACACAAGTGTGGTCCACCCAGGCGGTCGATCCGACTCACAGCGGGATCACCGGGGCTCCGCGGGTGGCCCGCGGGAAAGTGTTCATCGGCCACAGCGGCGCCGATGAACAGGTCCGAGGCTCGATCGCGGCTTTTGATGCCGAAACTGGCAAAGAATTGTGGCGCTTCTGGACAGTGCCGGGAAATCCGGCAATGGGCTTTGAAACCAAAGCCGTCGAAATGGCGGCCAAGACCTGGACCGGTCCCGAATGGTGGCGGCAAGGCGGCGGAACCGTCTGGGATCCGATCACCTTCGATTCGACCACGGGTCTCCTTTTGTTCGGCACGTCAAAAGCGTTCCGGGGCGACAGCCCGGCCGGTCAGAATGCCGGCGGCGGCGCAAAGCTGTTTTCCGGCAGCATCGTCGCCGTACACGCCGACACGGGCGAATATGCCTGGCATTACCAGACCAGCACATCGGAGCGCCAGACCGAGAATTTTCATATCGTTCTCGCGGACATCGACATCGGCGGCCGCCAGCGGCACGTCGCGATGACCGCGGCACGCAATGGCACCTATTACATTCTGGACGCCGCGACCGGCAAGGCGATCAGCCATGAACCCATGGTGCGCCAGGAATGGAAGAACGAGCCGATGGATTACCCCGGCGTCGTCGTCAACGGGGTCGAGGATTGCAAGGGGCAATGTTTCGGTGTTCGCAACTGGTGGCCGATGAGTTACAACCCCGTCACGAAGCTCACCTACGTGCCGATCATGGATCGGCGGCGAACGCCTGCGCCGGGTCCCGACGCACTGCCGATGGTGGGAAGACTGCTCGCTTGGGAACCAAGGAATCAGACCGCGCGATGGAGCGTCGAACACCCGATCATCATCAACAGCGGCGTGCTGTCGACGGCCGGAAATCTCGTCTTTCAGGGTGAGGGAACCGGCGAATTCGCGGCGTATTCGGCGGACTCCGGGAAGAAATTGTGGTCCGCGATGACCGGTTCTGCCGTCAATGCGGTCCCGGTCAGCTACCGCATCAACGGCGATCAATACGTCGTCGTTCCCGTCGGCTGGGGCGGTGCGTTCAGGCTGTGGTCGCCATCGACGATGATGGTGACGCCGCAGTCGAAATACGGACCATCACGTCTGCTGGCGTTCAAGCTCGGCGGCAAGCAGCCTTTCCCGTTGCCGCACATCGAGATCCCCGCGGTTCCAAAGCCGCCGGCGCAGACGTTTTCGACGCAGGCCGTCCAGCGCGGCGCGGCGCTCGCCGACAGTCATGGCTGCACCGGCTGTCATTCACCCAAGCTCGACGGCGCCGGCCGCTGGGCGCTCAACGGCGGCGTACCCGATCTTCGCTACATGCCGCCCGATGCCCACCGCGACTGGTACGCGATCGTTCTCACCGGGTCGCACCGCGAACAGGGAATGATGCCATTCGGCGTTCCGTCCTCGGTGCCCGCCATGCCCGCGCTCAGCGTGTCGGAGGCGGATGACATTCACGCCTATGTGATCGATCGGGGCTGGGCGGCGTATACCGCGCAGTCGCAATCCGCCCGCTGACGGGCCGGGAGTCTTCTTGGTGTCGCGCCGAAGATTTCTAAAGCAGGTGGCGGCGGCCGCGATCTCGACCGTCGCCGCCTCGGCCACTGCATTTGAAAAAAGGACTCTGCGGGTCGGAATCGTCGGCGGCGGCATCGTCGGCGCCTCCGTCGCTTATCACCTCTCGCAAGCCGGCGCACAAGTCATCTTGTTCGAGAAGGCGCAGCCGGCGAGCGGCGCGACTCAAAATTCCTTTGCCTGGCTGAACGCATTCGTGGCGGAACCTGAATACCGGGCGCTACGCCTGCTAAGTCTCAGGGCCTATCACGAGTTGGATCGACGCCTGAAGCTCGGGATCATCTGGGGCGGCTATACGAACTGGGCCAATACCCCGGCCGAAGTGCAAATCTTGCATGAAAGCGCGGCTCAGATGGCAGGCTCGTCTCATCCGGTCAAGATGATCGATGCGGCAACGCTGACTGCGATGACACCAACTCTGATACCCGGTCCGGTGACGGAGGCTTTTTACTCGAACATCGACGGGCATCTTGATCCGGTTGGGGTCACGCACCGGTTTCTCGAGCGTGCCCAGGCGTATGGCGCGACCCTGATGCTGGAATGCGAAGTGATGGACCTCGATCGTGACCGCGGCAGGCTGACCGGTGTCCAGACGAGCCGCGGGCGCATGACGCTGGACCGGTTGATCGTCGCCGCGGGCGTGGACACGCCCGGAATCGTCGCCAAGGCTGGATTCAAGCTGAACTTGCGTCATGCCCCCGGCATCCTCGCCCACGCCAGACCGACATCGATCGTGACGCCCATGATCTTCGATGCACCGGGAACGCTGTCTTTCAAGCAAATGGCCGACGGCAGCATTGTCGGCACCGACTCGCCGCTGCCGCCCGACATCCCCGCGCATCGCGGGATCCGCGCGCAAGCGATACCGTTTCCGGACGAAGGCTTGCGCACACTGCACGGCAACCGGATTCTCAAGAAGATCGCCGCGGTGTTGCCGGCCGCGCGCGGAGTCGCTCTGCAGCGATTGACGTTGGGGTTTCGTCCGATGCCGATGGACGAATTGCCCGTCGTCGGGCTGCTGCCCGGAACGGCGGACATTCACGTCGTCGTGACGCACAGCGGCGTGACGCTCGCGCCGATTTTGGGCCGCTACGTGACCCATGAAGTCCTGCACGATGCGCGCATCGAAGCGCTGTCGCCGTTCCGCCCCGAGCGATTCAGCCAAAGGGCCACCGGCTAGGGACGGACGCGCGATCCGCAACCGGATCACCGAAACCGCGAAGCCATCGAAATGAGGGACTTGCCGACCCTGTCGCGATGCCGCCCAACCGGCCTGCTTTGCAATCGGAGCGCGGCCGCGCCGGGGGAGGGGTGCCGAAGCGGCCCTATCATAAGTGAGGGTTGCACCGCGCCACTGGCTGCTTGAGGATCACGATTTGAGCGAACGTTCAAGCAAGAGCCCGGCCGCTCAGCCGCTTGTGCACTAGCGTTCGGTACGCATATAACTCTAAATGGCGATTTGGGGAGGCAAACATGAATATAAAATGTTCCTTGAGCTTGATGGGCGCATTCAGCTGCATGGTGCTGTGCGGAACGGCATTCGCGGCGGACGCCGATCAGGGTGCAGCGCTCGAGACGATCATCGTGACGGCGCAGAAGAAGGCGGAGAACCTGCAGACCGTCCCGATCGCGATTTCGGCGGTTACGGCGAAGGCGATCGAGGATGCGCACACGGTCAATCTCGAAGCCCTGACCGGCTCGATCCCGAACGTACAGATCGGGCACTTCTCGAACACGCCGACCTCGGCCACGTTCAGCATTCGCGGCATGAGTGTGGTCGACCCCGATCCGTATGCGGGCCAGACGGTCACGGTTGTCATGGACGGCGTACCCCTGGTCTTCAACATGGTCTCGTTGCCGACTCTGTTCGACATCGACCGCATTGAGGTGCTCAAAGGCCCGCAGGGCACGCTGTTCGGCGCCAATACCATCGGCGGCGTCGTGAACATCGTGACCGCACAACCGACCGGTGAATTCGGCGGCAAGGCGGATGCCACGATCGGCAACTACAATCGTATCGACGGCAACGTCGCGTTCAATTTCCCGATCTCGAGCACCTTGGCCGGCAAGGTTTCGCTGATGCACCACGGTCAAGATGGCTGGGTCACCAACATCGTCGATGGCCATTCGATGAACAACCAGAACGACACCGACGCCCGCCTCTACCTGAAGTGGACGCCGAACGATGTGTTCAACGCGACCTTGATCACCGAATACGATCAGCTGCGCGACGGCGGGCCGGTGGTCGTGGCCGGCGATACGCCGGGCGAAGCATTGTACGTGGCGCCTGGCACCCTATTCCCGGGCTCGCTGTACCCCATGTACCAGTCGCCGTGCACATTGGGCCAGCGCTGCGTTGCACCCGACACGTACCTGTCAGCGGCTGCCGGTGTGCCCAACGAGGAATACGTCAATATCTACAACACGACGTTGACGATGAACTGGGCGAGTCCGATCGGCGATCTCGTGTCGATCAGCGGCTACCGGCGCTTCACCGACGACAACTACACCGACCAAGACGGCACGCCGAAGTTCGGCGATGCGACGCACCGGGACACGGGCGGCTATCAGCTCTCGCAGGAACTCCGCGACACCTTCAAACCGACCGACAAGCTGCAGGTGCAGATCGGCGCGTTCGGGCTCTACTCCCATTACCATCATGAGCAGAACTATGAGATTCAGTTTGCGGGCGTGCAGCAGATCACGCTGATGAACGAACAGACGCGTTCCGAGTCGGCGTTCTTCCAGACCTATTACGACATTACCGACAAGCTGCGCTTTCAATTCGGCGGTCGCTTCACCACGGAAACGACCGAGATGACCGTCAACATCGATTATTTTCTCCCCCCCCCTGGTGGGATCACGACGTTTTACGGCGGCACACCGTTCCCTGCGCTCGACTTTGTATCCCATGGCGAGAAAACCTGGAACAATGTCGGCGGCAAGACCGGACTCGACTACAAGTGGAACGATGACTTGATGACCTACATCTATTACGCCCGCGGCTTCAAGTCGGGCGGCTTCACGGGCCGGCTTGCGCTGCCGACGGACATCGGGCCGTATAACCCGGAGTATGTCGATACGATCGAGCTCGGATTGAAGGGCGATTGGCTCGATCATAGACTGCGCACAAACCTCGCGCTCTTCTACAACAAGTTTAAAAACTTGCAATTGGCTGAGATCTATTTCACGAAGAACGCAGCTGGCCAGGCAATCAACGGCAACTCAATCGTTAACGCGGCGCAAGCCAAAACCCAGGGCATCGAGCTGGAAATCCAGGCGGTCCCGATCGAGAACCTGAAGCTCAATGCGTCGTTCGCGTATCTGGATGCGAAGTACACGGATTTCCCGTATCAGGCGACCGTAACCCAGCAGATCGACCTCAGCGGCAAAACCCTGGAGGATGCGCCGAAGTTCTCGGCGAGCGGCGGCTTCACTTACACGATCCAGACCGGCCCGGGCAAGACCACGCTCGGCCTCTCAGATCGCTACGTGGCGCAAAACTACGAAAATGCGATCATCGAAACGCCGCGCTCGCAAATTCAGCCGACCAACTACCTCGACGGCACGCTCGACTATGCGCCGGAGGACAAGCGGTGGTCGGTGGGCCTCTGGGCAAGGAACATGACGGACAAACACTACATTGCCAGCGTATACGACGCGCCGGGAACGTTGGGTCTTGTGAATTACGCGCCGCCGCGCGAGTTCGGATTCACAGTTCGCTACAACTGGTAAGCGGCAACGCCGCAAAAGGCCCGGGACGCGCGAGCGTTCCCGGGCTTTTTTTCGTCGGTCAATTGCCGGGGCGAAATGCTAATCGCCGAAGAAGTTGAGCTCCAGCAAGATGCCGTTCGGTTCCTCGACGAAGAGCTGCCGAAGGGCGATTTGCGGGACCTCATTGCTGCGGAAAGAGTGTCCCTGGCTGTGCAAACGGTCGCGCATCGAGTCATAACCGACGCAGCGCAGAGCGACATGATGAATGCGGCCGCTGCCGGGCGGGGCAGCCTGCGGGTCCTTCTCCCACGGGTAGGTGACTTCGGCAGTACCCAGGTGGATCACCGCGCGGCCGCTCGCATCGTGCAGCCAGCAGGCCGTGGATCGGTCGGGAATTCCGGGGGTTTCACCGACCTCCAGCTCCAGCACCTCGGAGAAGAAACGACTGGTGCCGACGACGTCGGGCGTGCGAATGTTCACATGATCGATCGCTTCAACCTTCATAGCTTCCGCTCCGGTAACATGCCTTGCCGCGCCGAGGTTACCCCCCTAGGCTTAAGGGTTCAATGGTCGACACAGGAGTTTGGAGCTTGAAAATAACCCTGACCGGCAAGACTGCAATTGTCACGGCCTCGACCCAAGGCATTGGACTGGCCACCGCGCGAGGCTTGTCTGCAGCCGGCGCAGACGTCGTGATCAATAGTCGTAATCAGGCCGGGGCTGATGCAGTCGCCGCCGCGATTACCAAAGAAACCGGCGTCGCGGTGCGTGGCGTGGCCGCCGACATGGGGACAGCGGAAGGCTGCGCGGCGCTGATGGCCGCCGTGCCGTCTGCCGACATCGTCATCTGCAATCAGATGTTTGTCGGGTGGGGCGACTTTTTCGCGGCGGGTGATGAAGTATGGCGCGAGGCTTGGGAGACCAATGTGGTGTGCGGCGCGCGGCTGGCGCGCCATTATCTGCCGGATATGAAGCAGCGAGGTTGGGGGCGTTTTGTTTTTGTCTCGTCGGAGTCGGCGCGCAACATCCAGCCCGAACTCATTCCTTATGGCGCTTCCAAGCTGGCCCTGCATGCCCTGTCGCGCGGCATCGCGAAACTCGCGGCAGGCAGCGGGGTGACCAGCAACGTGGTCATGCCCGGGCCTACTCTGTCGGATGGCGTGAAGGGCATGCTGGCACCCGCCGTCAAGCAAGGCGTGTCGCTGGAAGAGGCGGCGACCGGCTTCGTGCTGGCGAACCGCTCTTCGTCGGTGCTCAAGCGCATGGCGACCGTGGATGAAGTCGCCGCGATGATCATTTACGCGTGCTCACCTCAAGCTTCGGCGACCAGCGGCAGCGTGCTGCGAGTCGATGGCGGCGTCGTGGAGGATGTGAGCTGACCCTTCAGGAGCCCGTCGATGTAGCGGCGATGTGACGGCAATCATCCCGCCGTCGAACGGGCCCAGTCCCTGGCGTCGGTGCTGGTGATCCAGGCGACGGCGTTCGCGAGAATTCGTCGAAAGCCCGGATTCGAATAGGCCGTGGGGCTGTCGCCGCATTGAAGGTAGACAACGGGGCTGTTGCGCTCCTGCTTCAACCATCCGATCAGATTGCTTCCGCGCGGCCGGCTCCACGGATAGTGTGTGAACAGGCGGCCGTTTACCGCCGCTTCATGGGCCGAATAAAATCTCCCGGGATCAAATTCGAATTCGCTGCGCAGCAGCGCAATCTTGCCCGCTTCGTCGATGTCGGTCAGGTACAGTTCGTCCTCGATTTCAAATCCTCCGTCCACCCCGGCAGTGATCGGATGATCGGCAACGACGTTGACGCGGTGCTTCACACCGTGCAAATACCCGCTGTCGAGGATGTCAGCGGCGGGCTCGCGCTTGTAGTTGAAACGACCGCCGACGATGTCCTTGTACCGCGGCCAGGCGGGCCACCCCGCCAAGGCGTGATGCAGAAAGATGAACGGTTTGCCTTCTTCCAGGAGCAATTCCATGCCGGCCACGAGGTATGCGGGCGGTTGCACAAACCGCACCCCGCGGCCTCCGGGACCCGCGCCTGTTTGAAAATCCAGGCCGGGCATGTCATAGCAGAGCAAGGCGGCGAAATCCCGAGCCCGCTCCGGATCGAACAAAGCCGGCGCCGCCGGGTGCTCGATCTGCGTCCACACCGTGTCGGGCACGGAATGCAGCATTTCCATGAATGGCGCACGTTCGAACGGATGGCCGCGGGTCACCAACAATACGTTCCGCTTCGCGTTGTAATCGATCATGGCGTGAACTTCGGCAAGGTGGAACCGTCGCTTGGCTCCTCGAAAATCACCGTGACGGGTAGGCCGATCTCAAGGTCGCTGAATTCGCATCCGACGATATTCGTCATCATGCAACGGCACTCCTTCAATGTGATCAAGGCATCGACATGATGGCTGTCTTGCCTCGCAACGATGCTGACATGGTTCGTCAGTATCGCGTGAATCGCCATGACCGTCGACGGCCCAATCGGATCGATCAACTCACTTGCCGTAATACCTGATTGCCACCCGGGATTTCTCCGCGATTTCGTACGTCAATTCCCGATTGCCCGCCGGATAACCGTTTTGCTGCAGCA
>Ga0075021_10000581_pt1 | contig 19056 bp, 19 predicted proteins | sample ColStrG_CSR_2012_FD_72749 | JGI IMG/M metagenome (GOLD analysis project Ga0075021, IMG submission 72749) | Freshwater sediment microbial communities in response to fracking from Pennsylvania, USA - Cold Stream Run_MetaG_CSR_2012 | ecosystem: Environmental > Aquatic > Freshwater > Creek >...
CTGCTGGCCGACGTAAAGAAGTTCGTAAACGGCAGCGGCCTGCGCGACGACGCGACGGTGATTATTGTGGGGGCCCATCCGAAAAGGTAGCACCCGATTTAATGGGTCCATGGGTAGACGAGAGTTGACAGCCCTGCTTGGGGGCCGGAAAACGGAACATCAGAGTCCATTGGTTACATTTTCCGCCGTTCCGAACGATCTTGAAGACGCCGTGGCTTATGAACTCGACGCTATAGAGTATGTGCGCGCCACCCTCTTCAGTCAGAGCGAAACGCCGGGCGGCGGGTCGAGTTTCACGCTTGGAGACATGACACAAGATGGCCATCAGAAGGTAAATGTGTCCGTGCATATCAAGTCGAGCCTTTCGGAAGGAGCAGTTCGGACCGCTCTGGATCGCTTCCGTCCGCTCACGTTCAGCGCCGTATTCAAGATGCACGACATGATCGCCGAATGGATACTTCGAGCAAACGGGGTAAACGACTGGCCATTCTCGAAGAAACTCGCTGGCTACGACAAACTTCGAGCCGGAGGGTGTTTGAGCGAACCTTCTCTATTTGCACACCGGCCGCTTCTCGCACGAGCGTTTTGGGAGCTTTATAGATTCTTTGTGCCATTTCGTGGAACGGTGGTGCACTCGGGTGGTTTGGTGCTGCTTCAAGATGGGACCATCGAGGTGATGCGGGGCACGGACAAGATCTGTCTCACAACGGGAGAACAGGGCTCCTATATGCGTGCGATGTGCATCATCACTAAGAACCTTCTTGGTCTAGTCGAGCTTGATCCATTTCTGGAGACCCTCATAGAGGGGGACTTCTTGCAGCTTGAAAAGTACCATGGTCAGAAGGGCTTCACAGTTAGACGTACTCGCCTCGAGACCCTCACGGTCAATGTGCTGCCATCGCACATTGTCAATCAGCACCCGCTATCAGTCGCGGTCGACTTTGACCATCTCCGTCAAACTATGGAGAGAACCTACCCAGTGGAAGCTGATGGGAGACTCTACTTTTCTGTCGCGATAGTCGTTCACGCCGATACCCGCGAAGCAGTATGGGACCTCCCAGTTGAGTCGGTACCCAGCGGGCTCGTGACCCTCCGGGAAGGAGACACTAAGTACGATCGCTTCCTGCGGGTGGCCGTCGCGAAAGCATAAGGTTGAGATGTCCAGCCCTTGACTGCAAGCGCCGCCCGAAGACGGCCCGCGGTGTGCCCGGCTACGATTGGTTTGCTGGTCTCGAAACCCAGAAAACTGGGGCCCCGACGTTGCAGGTGAGAAGACAAGCGTTGGGCCCCTACCCGAATCTTGCCCGATGCTCTTTCAGAATGCAGCGGTCCATCACGACGAACATGCCAGCCTTACGCGCCCTCTCCGCCGCGCGCTCGTTGATCACTTCCTCCTGCAGCCAGATCGCCGGGATCTCCAACTGGATTGCCTGCTCCACAATCTCGTCCACAAACTCCGGCCGCCGGAACACATCCACCAGGTCAATCTTCTCCCGAACCTCGAGCAGCGACCGATAGGACTTCTCCCCCAGCGCCTCCGTAATCTGCGGATTCACCGGAATGATCCGGTATCCCTGCGCCTGCATGTAAGCTGAAACCCCATGACTCGCCCGCATCGGACTATCCGACAGCCCGACCACCGCGATCGTCTTAGCCCGCGACAACAGTTCGTAAATAGGATCGGTTGGCATCACGCTCCGTGCGAGTAGCCAGTGACGAGTAGCGAGAAGCGAGTAGTCGTATCGTCATGCAGTGCGGCACGAAACTCGCGACTCGCTACTCGCCACTCGCGACTCGCGACTCCTTAGTCCTTCTTCTCCATCTTCTGCTTGAACATGCGCAGCGCCAGCTTGCGAATCGTCTCGGCCACTTCCTTGTTCCCCGACAAGTTTTTCAGATCATGAATCAGCAGGTTCTTCATCAGCCCCAGCGAGAGATCCAGCGGCGTGCGCGGATTAAATACCAGATTGCGAACGACGTTGTAATTCTTGGCAAAGCGCCGCTTCATCGGAATCGCCCGCAGCACAGACTCCAGCACGTTCTTCTGCTGCGCGAAGTTTTCCACTTCCCCATCCGAAACTTTCGGAGATTCCAGCACCGCCAGCGCCACCAGTTTGGTGCCATCGCGGATCAAGATTGACCGCTCTTCCTTGCTGCCGCGAACCGCCAGCGCAATCCGTCCCTTGACGTCGAGCTTGGCAATCTTCTGGAGCGTACTGTCGCGCTTGACCTCGTGAACGGGCGCGTGCTTCTTAGCGTGCGCCGCAGCCGCTGCCTTCTCCGCGTCACTCTTCACCACATCACCGTGGTCCTCGGTCGGCGGCGATTTCCCTTCCCCTGAAGACGGCCCACCGCTCTCGCCTACCATCCCGATCGGCTGAAACGGCTTGTCTTTCTCTGCTGCCAGTTCCTCGGCATTTTCCTGAAGGTAGCGTGTCACGGTTTCATCCACAACCGGGTCGGTAGCATCAACCTCATTTTCCTTGACCTCAGCTGCCGCGGGCTGCTCCTCCAACGGATACAACTTTCTTCCGATCTCCGCTAACTCCTCCGGCTGCATGTTGGGATTGGATTGCAGCACCTGCAGCAGTCCTGGAGAACTCTTCACGCGCGCGCTCGCGAACAACGCTTCCACCACCGAGCGCGACCCGGACACCGCCAGTTGCAACAGGGAGTCCTCTGTCACCGACGGGTTTTCGGCCAACGCGGGCAGTAAGTGGGTCCGCATGTTCTCCAGCGAAACAAAATATCCCAGGACCTCTGGGCTGGTTCGCGGATCGCCTGCCGCGACAATGCATGCCTTCTCGTCCCAACTCGCCAGCGTTAGACTCGCCTGCTCCCCAAACACCTTGTGATGCAAGGTCAGATAAACCAGAATCTCGATCATCTCCCCGGCAGGTACGGAGAGCGCCCCTCGTGCCGCGGACTGCATCAGATTCGCAGGCACCTGCGTATTGCGAATTAGGTCGATCATCCGGGGCAATGCTTTATCTCCCTCGTTGCCTTGTCTGAATCTTTTTTCCCGACCTGCCGTGCGCACTTCTGTTCCTCGCGCTCGATGTGCTCGTCCCGACGTCGGCTTGGGCGGGACCGCGCGGTCGCGAACTCCATCTCACGGTCCGCTCTAGTTCCGCCACTGCAATGGCCAGTTCGTGCGCAATCCGATTCCGGTTTCGCCGTTGATATTCGTCGCTCAGTGCGCGATAGTACCAGAGCGTTCCTTCCTTCTTGCCATTGAATCTTGACCAGATCGACTCGCCATGTTGCCGGTAGTCCGTCAGAATCGTGCGTACGTTATGCAGTTTGTCCGAGGCCGACACCAGGCGCGTTTCCGCGTTGGCATGTTTCACTTCGCGCAAGTAACCCTTCTTCCGCTCGATCCACTCCGGCCTCGGCACGCCGAAAGAATCCGTACAGCCTTCTACGATCTTCGCGACCCGCGCCCCAAACTGCTTCCGGATCTCCCGCAGTCGCGGCATCCCGCCGCAGTCTTCCACCACGTCGTGCAACAGCGCCGCGATCGCCATGTCCTCGTCGCCCCCGGCCTCGAGCACCAATGACGCGACCGCCATCAGATGCGACAGGTACGGCACAGCCGACTGCTTCCGAGTCTGCCCGTCATGCTTCTCGGCCGCGTACTGAAACGCCCGTTGCAGTCTTACTCCCAGAGACGGTGGTTTCAGCGCAGCGTTTCTCGACAACTTCATCAGCAGCCGTCCTCCGTGAACCTCTGTGTCCTCTGTGGTAAAACCACACCGCGTCCAAGATTCAATCGTCGCAGTGGCTACTATTTTTTCTCGCCCCGCCGCATCCGCAAATAAGCTTGCATAAAGGGCCTTAGATCGCCGTCGATCACGCGATCCACGTCGCCCACCTCCAGCTTTGTGCGATGATCCTTGATCAACCGATAGGGCTGCAGCACGTACGACCGGATCTGTGAGCCAAAATCAATATCCAGCTTCGAGTCCTCGATCTGTTTCGTCACTTCGCGCTTCTTCTCCAACTCAAACTCGTAGATCTTCGAACGCAGCATGCTCATCGCCTTCTCGCGATTCTTGTGCTGCGAGCGCTCGTTCTGGCAACTGGCCACCAGTCCCGTGGGGATGTGGGTGATCCGCACCGCCGAATCCGTCGTGTTCACGTGCTGCCCGCCCTTGCCGCTCGACCGGTACGTATCGGTGCGGATGTCGTCCGGCTTGATTACCACTTCAATGCTGTCGTCGATCTCCGGGGAAACAAACACGCTGGCAAACGAAGTGTGCCGTCGCTTCGCCTGATCGAAGGGCGAAATTCGCACCAGCCGGTGCACGCCAATTTCGCTGGTCAGGTAGCCGAACGCGTACTCGCCATTGACCGCGAACGTCACTGACTTGATCCCTGCCTCCTCGCCGGGCTGGTAGTCGTATTCCTCGGTCTTGAATCCCTGCCGCTCCGCCCATCGCAGATACATCCGCAACAGCATCTCCGCCCAGTCCTGCGACTCCGTGCCACCGGCCCCGGGATGGATCGTAACAATCGCATTGCGAGCGTCATTCTCGCCCGAGAGCAGTGTCTCGGTCTCCACACGATCCACCAAGTCCCGCAGCGAGTCCAGTTCGCGCTGCAAGTCGGCGGTCACATTCTCGCCCTCTCCGGCTAAATCGAAATACGCGCCAATGTCTTCCGTCCGCCGCGCCAAGTCTCCTTCCAGAGACAACACTCCCTCCAGGCGCTTCCGCTCGCGCATCACATGTTGAGATTTTTCAGGATTTGACCACAGGCCTGGGTTCGCTACCTGCTTTTCGATTTCAACTAACTGCTGACGAAGCTTGGCCGCGTCAAAGATACTCCCGGAGGTCGTGGACCTTGGTCTTAAGAGTGCTGTATTGCTGTGTGAGTTCGTCCAGCATCATGGTTCGCGCACCGACCGTCGATTACTGACTACCAATCTTCAGAAAACGCGCCGCGAGCGCGCCCACGGAAATTATCGCACACAGAAAAGCGAACCAGTCTCCGTGCCGCGTGTAAAACGTGGGACCCGAGATCAGCCCGTACGGTGCAATCAGCACCGTCCGCGCTTTGCGCGGCACCTGCGCCACAACTCTACCCATCGGATCGATCGCTGCGGTCAATCCAGTGTTGGTCGCCAGCAGCACCCAGCGATTGTTTTCGATCGCGCGCATTCTCGTTTGTTGCAGATGCTGTGCCCACGCGCCGCTATCGCCATACCACCCATCATTCGAAATATTGACGAAAACCTGGGCGCCTTGCGCCGCGAACTCACGCACCTCATCCGGAAAAACCGACTCGTAACAGATGAACACGCCCAATCGCGTACTCCCCACATCCAGAGGCGAGCGTGAGGTTCCCGGCGTAAATTCCCCAATCTGTTTCGTCACGCCTCCCGCAAAGGAAAAAAGGAGTGGAAATGGCAGATATTCTCCAAACGGCACCAAATGCACCTTGTCGTACCGCCCAACCCATTCGCCTTGCGGGTTCACCAGCGCCGCCGAATTGAAAACCCTGGATTCCTGTCCGCCATTGTGCATCGCGGGCTCGACCCCGATCGAGCCCGCCACCACCCATGTCCGCGCCTGCTTCGCCATCTCCCCAGCCGCGTTTCGGAACAGTGGATCACTCGTGTAGAACGGGGACGGCGATTCCGGCCATACGACCAAATCGGTCTTTCCCAGCGACCGGACATCCGCCGCTGCCTTCACACTCTGGCTCGTCAAGTCCCGCAGCGTATTTTCAAAATAGTCCCGCGTCCAATCCGCCTGAATCGGGACATTCTGCTGCACCAGGAGCGCCATGTGGTCCCAGGCTGCCGGTCCGGGCGCGAGCCACTGCCCCGCTTGCAGGATCACTGCCGCCCCGCTCGCAGACAGCACTAGCCATTTCCGGCGCTCCTTCGCGACCAGAAACGCTGCCGCGAACACGCTATTCACCAGCATGATTTCCCACGACAGCCCGTAGACCCCAGTCAGCGTGGCAATCCGTGTCAGTACAAAGTTTCCTGTCTGGGCATAGCCGAGCAGTTCCCAAGGGAAGGCTGAGATACGCGTCAGAGCAAGTTCCGTCGCCACCCAAAGAAATGGAGTTACCACCAGCACCCGCCGGACGGGCGCAGCGCCTCCAGCAACTATGGCAACCAGCAGCCCAAATAGTCCGTGATAAAGCCCCTCGTGCATGGCCGCCAGGATCAGGATCAGCAGAGCGACGGGCCTTGGCACGCCACCGTACTGATACATTGTGCCGTACACCCAGTAGCACGTTCCCAGGTAAAACAAGATGCCGTACACGTAGGCCAGCAAAAAGCCCTGCCATGGGCTGGCCGGCGCTAGCCGCACCGGTGCGTTCACCTGCAACGCACCGCCAGGCCGCGTCCGCAGCAGTGCGGCCAGCAGAGGCGCCGCGGCCACCCAGCACAGCCAATACAATCCCGGCAGCGGAAAGATCACCACTTTCAGCGCCGCCGAAAGCAGCACCAGTCCCCACGCGCTCGAATGGATTTGCCGCACGCGCAAGGATAGCAAACCAGATTCCGCCCTGCGTGGCATCATTCCACGAACCGTCTGTTCTGATTCCCCTATATCGGATAACATAGTTGGATTATGCCCTTGGTCGTAACGCTGGTAGCGCGGCTCCTCGAGACCATGTTCGTCATCGGCTCGATTGGATCCGTGGCGGTTCTCGTGCTGAGCGGCATCGAAGATCTCAAAACGCTCCTGGGCCGGGAGGAATCGGAGCACTCCTGACGTCCGGCTCCTCCTGAATGTCATCGCCCTCCCAACCCGCTTCGCCCAATTCGAACCGCGTTCGAATCGTCGTCGCCACCTCGGTGATGCTCACCTTCATCTCCTACTGGCGCGCAGCGGCCATCGTGCTCAACGATCTGGCATCGTCGGCGTTTTATGCCTGCGGCATCGCCGAGCAGGCCATCGGCAAGTCCGCTCCGTGGTTCATCGTCGGGGTCATGTTGTTTTCCTTTACCGTGCGGGCGGTGTACGTGGAGAGTTGTTCCATGTTCGTCCGCGGCGGCGTGTACCGCGTCGTCAAGGAAGCGCTGGGGGGCACGCTCGCCAAAATCAGCGTCTCCGCCCTGATGTTCGATTACATACTCACGGGACCGATTTCAGGCGTGTCGGCGGGACAGTACATTGCCGGACTGGTCAACGAGGTCTTTATCACCGCCGATGCACACGGCTGGATCCCGCGCGCCGTTCACAACATATTCGATGGCACGCCGCAGCTGAATGTGAACTGGACTTCAGTCATCCTCGCCCTTGCCGTAACCATCTACTTTTGGTGGGAGAACATCAAGGGCATCCACGAATCCAGCGAGAAGGCGCTGCGCGTAATGCAGATCACCACCGTCATGGTGGTGATCCTCCTCGCTTGGTCGGCCATCACCGTTGCGAAAGGCGGAGCACAGTCTGTTCCTCTCCCCACTCCCGAAAACCTGCATTTCACCAAGGAGTCGCTCGGCTTTCTCAGCCATAGATTCCCAGGACAGAGTCTTCCCAGCTTGTTCGGTGTTCTGGGGATCCTGATCGCGTTCGGCCACTCGGTTCTGGCCATGAGCGGCGAAGAGTCGCTCGCCCAGGTCAATCGGGAACTTGCACACCCTAAGCTTAAGAACCTGAAACGCGCCGCCATCGTCATCGCGATCTATAGTTTCGTCTTCACCGGACTGTCCGCATTGCTCTCGGTGATGCTCATTCCGGACGCGGTCCGGGTTCCCGTCTACAAAGACAACTTGATCGCCGGCCTCGCGATGTACATGTGGGGCCCGCAGATCTTGCGTCTGCTCTTCCGCGGATTCGTCGTTGTTGTCGGCTTCCTGATTCTTTCGGGCGCCGTAAACACGGCCATCATCGGCTCGAATGGCGTCCTGAACCGCGTGTCCGAAGACGGTGTTCTGGCCGACTGGTTCCGCTTTCCCCACCGCCGCTACGGAACCAGCCATCGCATCATCAATCTCATCGTCCTGCTCCAGATCCTGACCATTCTCGCCAGCCGCGGCAACGTCTATGTCCTGGGTGAAGCGTACGCGTTCGGCGTGATCTGGAGTTTCACCTTCAACAGCCTCGCCATGCTGGTTCTTCGGTTTAAGTACAAGGGCATTCGGGGCTGGAAAGTCCCTCCCAATATCACGATCGGTGGCTATGAAATCCCGCTCGGCCTGCTCTCGGTCTTCTTGGTATTGCTGGCAACAGCCCTGATCAACCTTTTCACCAAGTCGGTGGCGACCGTCGCGGGCGTATCCTTCGCCATCGTCTTTTTCTTGATCTTCACCGTATCCGAACGCGTCAACCGCAAGAAATTCGCTCTCGCCGAACAGCAGATGAAAGATCATTTTCAGCTGCTGCAGCGCGACACTGTGGAGCGCGACGCGTTGAACATCCGCGCCGGGAACGTGCTCGTCCCCGTCCGCGACTACAACACTCTCGCCCATCTGCGCTGGGCCCTGGAAAGAATCAATACCACCGACCAGGATGTGGTGGTGATGTCGGCCCGCGTCAGCCGGTTCGGCGCCGGGGCCTACGATCTGGCAATGGAACAGATTTTCAGCGATTACGAGCAGACCCTGTTCACGCGGGCCGTTTCGGTGGCCGAGAGCTTCGGCAAACACGTCTCGCTGCTCGTGGTACCGGCCACAGATGTGTGGTCGGCGATCGTGCAAACCGCGCACAACCTCGATTCCTCTGAAGTGGTGGCTGGCCTCTCCAGCAAAATGACACCTCCGGAACAAGCCTTTGAATTGGGTCGCGCCTGGGAATCCATCCCCGAACCCAAGGGGCAGTTTGTGCTGCAAATCGTTCGCCCCGGCAACACCGTGGACACGTTCCGCATTGGCCCGCACACGCCGACCATGAAGAACGAGGATGTCATCCTGCTACATCGATTGTGGCTGAACATCACACGGGAGCAGGGCCTCGAGAAAGTGCACCACCACGACATCATGACCGAGGCACTGACTCGCTTCGCGCGGGACTACGGCGCGGGGCGCGATCGCGAGGAGATCATCAAGGAACTTCGTCGCACCGCGGCAGACAGCGGAATCACTCTGCCCCGCCGCATTGCCGATCAGATTCAAACCGTGCAGCCTGAACCCACTCGCTCGAATCCCGACACCAAGCCGAAGAAGTCCTAAGCAGAAACTCGCCCTACGAGGCCCGGCTACCCGCTTCGCCTTACTTGATTCTCGGCGAACTCAGGTCCGCGGGCTTCTGATCGTCGGCGTGAATAGCCCCATCCTCTTCCGCATAGAACGACCGGTGCTCCTGGTCCAGTTGCTTGGGAGTCATGGTGAGCACGAAGCCATTTTTCTGCGACTGGAACCCAACCGTGTAATCCCCGCGCTCAGTGGTCTTCGCCATCCGCTTGGTAAAAGATCCTGTCCCTGCCAGCCCCGCCAGGGAATCGGCGCATTTGTTATGCCTTTTCTTGTAGTCCCGCTCCGCCCGGATGACCACTCGCATGTAGCCCAAAGCCTGCGCTTCCGATTCCGAATGCGCCGGATCGCCCGGGAACTTCGCCTGATACGGAGTCGCGACCGGAGCCTGCTCCTGGCCGCTCGCCCCGCCTGCCCCGGCCATTCCCACTGCTAGGATAAATGCGCAAAACCTCCAGATATTTTCTCGATTCAAGTGCAAATCCCTCCTCCAAAGCCCTCTTTCGTGGGTTACCGCCGTAATTTGTCGCGGTCACCAATCGTTCCAATTCGCCTCTAGTTCAGGCAAGCTTGAACAGGATGCAATCCTAACAGGGAAACCTTAATGAAAGCAGCTGTTGCGAGAAAACCGCTCATTCGTGTCGCCGTAGTGGAGAGCGATCCGCTGCGGTTCGTGGGATTCCGAGCCCTCTTTGATTCCGAGCCTGATCTGGAGCTGGTCTCTGCCTCGCTGCCCGAACTTGGGCAGCTTCCCAACGTCGATTTGATCCTGCTCGGCAACCGCGGCGGGCAGAATCTGTTCGACATCATGGCCAGCCTGAAAGCTGTCCGGCCCGATCTCCGCATCATTGTCACAGGCTCCGGCATGGACGATGAAAGTGTTCTCAAAGCTATTGCTTCCGGCGCCAAGGGCTACGTGGATGAAGCGGCTTCGGCCGCCGAGTTCGTACAGGCGCTGCGCATCGTTCACCAGGGCTCCGTATGGGCGCCGCGCCGCGTGCTCTCAACCTTCATCGAGCGCGTAACCGCGTCCCCCGGGCGAATCTTCCCGGCGGGCCGCGTCACCTTCACCGACCGCGAAAAAGAAGTCCTGGAGATGCTGGTGGCTGGCCGCTCCAACAAAGAAATCGGCTCAGCTCTCGGTATCGAAGAACGCACCGTTAAGGCTCACGTGGCGAAGCTGATGCGCAAGGTCGGAGTTCAGAACCGCATCGCGCTCTCGGTCCACGCCATCACGCATTCACTGGTGTCCGCGAAGTAAATCTCTTACCCAAATGCCGGCGCCCCCGCCGGCTTTTCGGTCGCCTCCCATCATCTCCGGCTACGCGAACACCAAGCTCCCCAGCACCGCACGAAATGTGCTACCGAGGCCGTATGCTGCGATGTTCAGCGCCCCTCGGTGGTTTTCAGCGAGTTCGTTTTTTGCCCCTTTGCGAACCAGAACGCCCCTGCCGGTCCATTACCCTAGGACAGTGACCTTCGTAATCTTGTCGCCCCAACCCACCTGACGCATACTCGTCTCACCTACCACAGAACCTGGGAGACGGGGTTGGGAGTGGAGATTAGGGTCGCCACTGTCAGCCCCGATTTTTTTTTGCCTTTACTCCAGGACTCACCCTGATCAACCCCCGCACCCTGCTCCGCTCTCCACGCATCTAATACAATCAGGAAACAGTTACACTCCCAAGTGAGGCATGATGCGCAAGCTCTTCGTGGTATCTCTCCTCGTGTTTTCTGTAGCCACCGTCAGCTTCACGCAAGAAGACAAAGACGCGAAAGAAGCCAAGGACAATTCTAAAGCCGTCGATCGCGTTGAGGCGGCGGGAACCGTACTCGACGAGATCCAAGCTGCCCCCGACAACCGGATTCCGGAAGAAGTACTTGGCTCGGCTGAATGCGTGGCCGTGGTCCCCTCACTGCTGAAAGGCGGGTTCATCATCGGCGCTCGCTACGGCCGAGGGATCGCCACGTGCCGCACGCCCAAAGGTTGGAGTGCGCCCGCATTCTTTACCGTCAGCGGCGGAAGCTTTGGATTGCAGATCGGCGGTCAGGCCGTGGATTTGGTCATGCTGATTATGAACAAGAACGGCATGGACCACCTGCTGTCCAGCCAGTTCAAACTGGGAGCCGATGCCAGTGCCGCTGCCGGACCCGTTGGACGCCACGCCTCCGCCGACACCGACTGGAAGATGAGAGCGGAGATCCTCACCTACTCGCGCGCCCGCGGCCTCTTCGCCGGCCTCGAACTCTCCGGCGCCGTCATCAAGCAGGACAAAGACAGCACCCGCGATTTCTACGGACGCATGGTGCCGTTCAAGACCTCGCTGCGCGGAAACATCGAAGCGCCCAAAGAGGCATACCCGCTTCTGAATGCCGTGGCCAAGTGGGCCAAGGAAGCCGAAAAGAAGTAAGTCGGTTGTAGATCCCGTACCTTGGCGGCCGTCTCGAGAGCGTTCTTGCCCTCCGCGCCACGGGCAAGACAGCCTCTGAGCCTTCGGAGGCCGATGCCGGAGGGGCTGCTACCTCCAATCTATCCACTCACGCACCTTGCATCGTTTCTCCTAACCCCCTACACTCCGGCTCAGTGCGCCATCGTCTCGAATACGCAATCGTCTGGGTCCTGGTCAAAACCGTCGGTCTGCTTCCCCGCCCCTTCGCGAGGGCCAAAGGAATCGCCCTCGGGTTGATGGTGTACGTGCTTCACGTTCGCCTGCGTCGAGTGGGCATGCGCAATCTCGCCCTGGCGTTCCCTGACGTGAGCCGCGGCCAGCGCCGTCGCATCCTGCGCGGCGTGTTCGTTTCTCTGGGCCGTCAGCTCGCCGAAGTCTGCCTGTTTCCCCGCTACACGCGCGAAAACGTCTCTCAAGTCGTGATCTATGACGGGTTCGAGAACTTCGAGCGCGCCGTCGCCCGCGGCAAAGGAGTTCTATTCCTCACCGGACACCTGGGCGCATGGGAACTCTCCGCCTTCGCTCATTCTCTCCACGGACATCCCCTTTCGATCGTCATGCGCTCGCTCGACAATCCCTACGTCGATGCGCTGATCCAGAGCTACCGCACGATGCACGGCAACCGCACCGTCGACAAAGACGACTTCGTCCGCGGCCTGCTTCAGGCCATGCGCGCCGGCCAAACCGTCGGCATCCTCATGGACACTAACATGACCCCGCCGCAAGGCGTCTTCGTCGATTTCTTCGGCATTCCCGCTTGCACCGCGAGCGGCCTTGCCCGGATCGCCCTACGCACAGACGCCGCCGTTGTCCCTGGCTTCACCGTCTGGGATTCGAAACCGCGTAAATACATTTTGCGCTTTGAACCCGCCGTCGAACTGGTCCGTACCGGCGACAACGAAGCTGACATCGTCGCCAACACCGCAAAGTTCACCACGGTCATCGAAGATTTTGTCCGCCGCTATCCCGACCAGTGGCTCTGGGTCCATCGCCGCTGGAAAACAAGGCCAGAGGGTCAGCCGCCGTTGTATTAGCGGCGTGTGATTCGTGTGGGGACGGGGGCGCCCTCGCCCGTCCAGCCGAGCGTAGCTCGGCAGCCGCGTTGTGCACACCCACCCCGGAAAGCGACAATAGAAACCATGAAGCAAACCCTGCGCGATCTCGCCGATCAGCTCGGCTGCCGTCTCCTCGGAGATGGCTCCACCACAGTGGCCGGTGTCTCCAGCCTGCAATCCGCCACCAGTTCGAGCCTTGCCTTCGTCGATGCCCCCGAGTATTTGGACGCTGCGCTCCGTTCATCTGCAGCCGCTCTCATCGCCGGAGACTTCGCCGCCAGCGCTAGTGCTGCCAAACCCATCCTTATTTCCTCCCAACCGCGTCTCGTCTTTGCGCGAGCCGCGCGGCTGCTTCGCGAGCCCGACCTCAGTCGCGCCGTTCATCCCTCCGCCGTCGTTCCCGCTTCCGCTGAAGTCGGCAAGAACGCCTCCATCGGCCCCCGCGCCGTGCTCGGCGAACACGTCAGGATTGGCGATGAAACCACGGTAGGCGCGGGTTGCGTGTTTGGCGATTGTGTAGAGGTCGGCTCTCGTTGCCGCCTCGACGCCAACGTGACCATCTACTCCGGCACTTCGCTGGGCCATCGCGTGGTCATCCAGGCAGGCGCTGTCCTCGGCAGCGAAGGCTTCGGTTACGTGCGCGATGCTGAAACCGGCCACTACGAGCAATTCCCGCAGGTCGGACGCTTGGTAATCGAAGACGATGTTGAAATCGGAGCTAACTCCACCATCGACCGCGGTGCCCTCGACGAAACCCGAATCCACCGCGGCACAAAGATCGACAACCTCGTCCACGTGGGCCATAACGTTCAAATCGGCCAGGATGTGGTCATCGCCGCGCAGGTCGGCCTCTCCGGCAGCGTTACTATCGAAGACAACGTCATCATGGGTGGGCAAGTGGGCATCGGCGACCACGCCCGAGTCGGAAAAGGCGCAATCCTCGGAGGACAGTGCGGCATCCTGCCCAAAAAGGTGGTGCGCGCAAAAGGCATCGTGCTCTGGGGAACTCCCGCGCGGCCGCTGCGGCAGTATCTCAGGGAACTCGCGTTCCTCTCGCGCGCGGCAAAGAAGGGAAATGAATAACTCGGCAGACTCCCCGCCCACAGCGCGGGAGCCCTAGCCGCTAGCAACTCCGAGCCCAATGTCTCTAGTCGTCATCGGCGGAAACTCCAAGAACATCGGCAAGACCAGCGTGGTCGCTGGCCTCATCTCCGTTCTACAGGCTTGGCATTGGACCGCCCTCAAGATCACGCAGCATGAACACGGCCTCTGCGCCGGCAAGGATGAGGCATGCGACCGTGCAACCAGCGATCATACCTTCGCTGTCACCAAAGACGAAGACCGGTCGGGCGAATCCGACACCTCGCGCTTCCTAGCGGCCGGAGCCATTCATTCCTGGTGGGTCCGCACCCATGAAGGGCACCTCGGCGACGCCATGCCCTGCATCCGCCGGATTCTAGCCGGCGCCGAAAACACCATCATTGAATCCAACAGCATTCTGCATTTTCTAAAGCCGGATCTCTACCTGACCGTGCTCGATCCCGCAATCGACGACTTCAAAACATCTGCGCAGACGTTTCTGGACCGCGCTGACGCCGTGTTGTTGAACGCGAACGAAAACTCCGCCACCACAGTCTGGCGGGTTGTCTCGCTGAAGCCGGTCGCTGGCCGGCCGATTTTCAAGATCCGCCCTCCAAGCTACGTGACGCCGGAGATAGTCGAATTCATTCGCTCTCGGTTGGGCCCTTCCTAGGTTTCCGCGACAGGTTTTGGGAAGGGTACGGCTTCATCCGTGCCGTCCAGAGCGAACCAGGGCGCTCGGTCTAGCCCCTGATGCCATGCATAGACGCCTTTACGGTCCCGCCTTGATCTCAACCGCCTTGTCGTCGCGATAAGTAACCGTCAGCGGCTTGCCGCCGTTGGCGTAGTGCAGCGTCCTCGAATAAGAAGTGCTTGATCCCTCGAGACTTCCCGCACCGATCGCGCAGATTGCCTGCAATTCGCTCATCCCCATCTGCACCTCATGGTTGTCGATCGCCTTCCATACGGCTGCCGGCCAGTGCTTGTAAAGCTCATGGGGATCTTCGATGAAGAAAATGTCGTCGGAGTAAATCTTGAAATCCTCACCCTGCTCGGACCCGATTGGCACCGCATAGTTCTTGCCGTCCATGGCAAATCGCGCCAGCACCTGCTTGCTTCCCCGGACCTGCGGCGAGACCCCGGTCACCACATCCTGAATCAAGAGCTTTTCAAGCGGCAACAGCGTCCCCGCCTCGTGACCAAACTCTGCTTTGCGTCGCGCCACGTCGTACGGATAGTAAGTGTGATAGTAGCCAACCTTCACCCACACTGGCTGGTGCGTCAGTTCACGCGCCGACTTCAGATCATACGGATGAAGCTTCTTGGGAGTGACGTAGTAATCGGCCTTAAGGGCATGCTCCGGCTTCGGCTGTTCCGCCAGTTTTCTCTCTTCATATCGGCCATACACGATGTACGCTGAGCGCGCGCCCACCACCACAATCGCCACGCCCAGAAGAATCTGTAATTTTCTTCGCAACTCCGAATCGAAGTCCATGATCTAAGATTGCAATTGCCGGTCTTTTGCCGCAACGTCCGATGCACTTTCTAGTAAGCTGACCTGTGCTACCGAACTCGTCACCAACCAGAGAGAGATTGCAAGGAAACCTATGTCACTCACCCATGAAGACGTTCTCAGCGCGCTCAAGCAGTGCTACGACCCCGAAATTCCCGTCAACATCGTGGATCTCGGCCTGATCTACGGCGTCACCTTCGACTCCGCGCCCGACAATCAGCAAGACGTCGCCGTTGAAATGACGCTCACTGCCCAAGGCTGTCCCGCCCATGTTCAGATCAGCGACCAGGTGAAAGCCCGAGTCGAGCAACTTCCCGGCGTTCGCCAGGCAACTGTCAACGTGGTCTGGAGTCCACCCTGGACACCGGAACGCTTGAGCCCCGATGCGCGCAAACAACTAGGCATTGAATAGGCTTTTGGCTCCTGACCCAAATCCTTAAGAGAAGCCCAGAGCCGAAAGCTGAGCGCCGCCCAAAGCCCAGTCTCAGTATTCTCCCAGCTCTTCCAGAACATCTTGCCGCCGGTTGGCGGCCAGTTCCTCGATCTTGCCCCCGATCTTCATCGCCAGATCCAGGAACCGCGTCCCCTGGCGCACATACGACGGCATCTCTTCGCGAATGCGCGTAAACTTCTCCGGATACTCCGAGGCCAGCACCGCCAGCCCGACCCCGCCTACCAGCACCGCCGCCGGGCGCTTTCCCTTCAAAAGCAGAATCGTCGCCACCCCCGCGGACCCCGCAATCACCGCTCGTTTCCAGTTCTCCATGTCCTCTCCTGACCTGCCACTATTCTCGTTAGCAGGATTCTACCCCAGCCTATCCGCTTGGATGCTTTATACTGCCGCCGATGATCCATGATCGCGATCACCATGACTCAATCCATCCCGACCCGCGCCCTCCTGATGCTTTGTCTTGCCACCCTTGCCTTCGCCCAGGCTAAGCCGCGCGCCCGCGACCTGGGTGTCCCCTTCGACGGCGCACCCGGCGCTAACAATGCCATCACTGATGTGAAAGGTGTGGAAGTCGGCCACACTACCCTCATCTCCGGCAGCGGCAAGCTGAAGGTTGGAGAGGGCCCCGTACGCACCGGCGTCACTGCCGTTCTTCCCCGCGGCAAGGACTCCAGCGATCCCGTCTTTGGCGCCTGGTTCACGCTCAACGGCAACGGCGAAATGACGGGCACCACATGGCTGGAGGAGTCCGGCTTTCTCGACGGCCCGGTCATGATTACCAACACGCATAGCGTGGGCGTGGTCCGTGACGCCGTCATTGCCTGGAGTTTGAAAAAATCTTCTCACGACCCCGACGGCTACGACTGGTCCCTGCCCGTCGTCGCGGAAACCTCCGACAGCGACTTGAACGACATGAACGGCTTTCACGTGAAGCCCGAGCATGCCTTCCACGCGCTCGACACCGCGCACTCCGGTCCGGTCGAAGAAGGCAACGTAGGCGGCGGCACAGGTATGATCTGCAACGAATTCAAAGGCGGGATCGGCACATCCTCCCGCGTGCTGGCCGCCCCGTACGGGGGCTACACCGTGGGTGTGCTTGTTCAGTGCAACTATGGCTGGCGGAGCCAATTGCGCATTGCCGGTGTCCCTGTCGGCCGCGAAATCACCGACCACAAGGTGCGCGACAACGATGTGGGATCGATCATCATCATCGTCGCCACTGACGCGCCGCTCATTCCGACACAACTCAAACGCGTCGTCCGCCGTGCTTCTTTGGGATTGGCCCGCAACGGCAGCTTTTCCGGCGACGGTTCCGGCGACATCTTCATTGCCTTCTCGACTGCGAACCCAGGGGCAGCCGGCTCAAAAGGGGTTCACGACTTGAAAATGATGGCCAATGAACAACTGAATCCAATCTTCCTGGCCACCGTGCAAGCCACCGAAGAAGCCATCGTCAACGCCATGGTCGCCGCCGAAACCATGACCGGCGTCGACGACCGCACCGTCATCGCCTTGCCCCACGACAAACTGCGCGAGGTCCTGAAGAAGTACAACCGGCTGGCAAAGTAAACCCCATGTGATGCGGGCATTCCTCCCCGCCGAACGTGGGGCGACGGGCGCCCTCGCCCGTCGCATCCGGGCGCTACCGTTGGAAACGCGGTGGGGGCCCCACTCACTGCGCTTTTTTGCGAAGAGTGGGATATCCCTCCTCCGGCGCATGCCCCCGGCTCGCCAGTTACTTTCGCCGCTTCACCAACGGGCGCAGCGTTCTGCCCACAAACGACTACAATTCAGATAGTGAAGCCCTACCGCACCGAGCGCATCAAGAACGGCATCAAGTTCACCTGTACGCACTGTGAACACAGCGTCTGCACGCTCGATTTCGACGTCAGGAACGGCAACCTCCGCACCCAGGCCGCGACCGCCATCAACAAGCACGCCACCCAGGCGCACCAGGAACCCCCAACTGTTTCGACGCTCGATGTGGAGTTGCGCAGCTGGCGCGGCTGAGCTTTTCCGGGGTATGCCACGAAAGTCCAAACAACCGACCTCTTCCCCTTGTTCCCAACGACAAAAAGTGCTCGAATCCTTCTTTCTGAGAACGAACCACGCGCTGAGAACTCAGCCCTAGTCCTTCACAGCCTTATCCGTGATCTCCAGCCCCCTGTCGATGATCCCGAAGGCGTCGCGCAGTTGCTGCTCGTTAATGCACAGGGGAGGATTGGTATAAAACGTGTTCCAACGCACCAGGGTGTAAAGCCCGTTCTCGCGGAAGAATTTTCCGAGCGCGGCCATTTCGTCGGATGTGCCATTGAAAGGGGCCATCGGCTGCTTGGTCTTGCGGCTGCGGATGAGTTCGACGATGCCAAACAATCCGATCGAACGCACGGTTCCGACCGAAGGGTGCCTCTTCTGCAAATCCGCGCCAAGGTTCTTCAGGATCGCACCCATCTTCCGTGAGTTTTCAATCAGGTTGTCTTCTTCGTACACACGAATGGTCGCCAACGCCGTCGCACATCCCATCGGATGCGAATTGTAGGTCAGGCCACCGTAGAAGACCTTGTCGTCGAAGTGGCGGGCAATGTGGGGCCGCATGCCCACTGCACCCAGAGGAATATAACTCGAAGTAAGTCCCTTTGCCATGCACAGCAAGTCGGGAACGATTTTCCAGTGGTCAACCGCAAACCACTCTCCGGTGCGGCCGAACCCGGACATGACTTCGTCGGCGATCATCAGGATGCCGTACTTGTCGCACAGTCTGCGCACGCCTTCGAGATAGCCGTCAGGCGGAATCAGGATGCCGTTCGTGCCAGTGACAGGCTCGAGAATGAACGCCGCGATGGTGTGCGGGCCTTCGAGCTGAATCGTTTCTTCGATCATGGCCAACGAGCTTTCGGCGGTTTCCCAGCCGCGTTCGATGCCGTGATAGGGATCGAGCACGCGCACGACGCCCGGAATGCCGGGCTCAGCCGCCCAGCGTCGCGGGTCGCCGGTTAGGCTGATAGCGCCAGCTGTTGCGCCATGATACGAGCGATAACGGGCGATAATCTTGTGGCGCCCGGTGTAGAAGCGCGCGAGCTTAACGGCGTTTTCGTTGGCCTCGGCGCCGCCGTTAGTGAAAAAGAAGGTATCGATGTCGCCGGGGCAGACTTCGGCGAGCTTCCGACCCAGCCGGGCGCGAGGCTCTGTGGCCATGAATGGATTCGCGTACGCTAGCATAGAGGCTTGCTCGGTGATAGCCCGGATGACGCGCTCGTCGCCGTGTCCGATGTTAACCGACATGAGCTGGCTGTTGAAGTCGATGAAGCGCTTCCCTTCTGGCGTCCAGAAATAGATGCCCTTGGCCCGCG
>Ga0075021_10000583_pt1 | contig 19048 bp, 14 predicted proteins | sample ColStrG_CSR_2012_FD_72749 | JGI IMG/M metagenome (GOLD analysis project Ga0075021, IMG submission 72749) | Freshwater sediment microbial communities in response to fracking from Pennsylvania, USA - Cold Stream Run_MetaG_CSR_2012 | ecosystem: Environmental > Aquatic > Freshwater > Creek >...
CGTCTCCGCCCGGTCCGACATCTAATGCCACATTGAACGGCCCGGAAGCAGATACCGCTCCGCGCTCTGGATTCGGGAATCGCGGAGGCGTTGACAACGGCAGATACCATTTAGATAATGTTAATGCTTCGCCCGCACCAAAGGAGAATTCTGTGGAACCAGGCCGGCTGATCAATTTCGTGTTCATCGCCGTATTTCTGGCCTCGGCGGCATGGCTGTATAGAGGTGATCGAGTGGCCGGGCGCGTGCGGACCGTGACCTGGATGTTCATCGGGGCCACTTCGATGTCCTGGTTGGAAGCGGTCTGGGATTGGACGCTGTACTACCGCTTCAATCCAAAGCAGGACTGGCTCATGCCAGCGTGGATTCCCGTGTTGGGCATGGCCGGCGGCTGGCCATACGTCATGCCATGCATCTATGGCCCTTGGTTCGTTCTGTGCACGTACTTCTTCGCCAAGAAGATGGTGGAGCGCGATATCAGCACTCGGAAGATCGTCGCCGCCGCGATCGGCGTGGGTGCGCTCGCGGAATTGGTCTTAGAGATTCCGTTCCTCTTCATCGGCAACTATTCCTATACCCGGTCCGTGCCGGGCTTCGCGCTGTTTGCCGGAACCCAGCAGCAGTATCCATTGCTAGTTGCCATCTTTATGGCGCCGGTTATGGCTTTTTTCACGATCATGATGGTGCGCGGGCTAAAGACAACGAACCTGCCGCTCGCACCGGCCAAGACGCTGGCTGGCGTTGGCGCCAGCAGGTCGGCGCCCCAGGTTTCTCCCGCCGGCAACACGACCTCTCAGCCGGCAACCTTGTGGTCACGACTGATTAATCTACGTGCTTTCGGTGGACACGATGACCGCATCGCAGCCAACCTCATTGCATCGACTGCGTCGTGCCAGATCCTCTTTGTGCTGGTGATGGTTCCCGCCCTCGTAGTCCGGTTCGCGGGGTGGGCAGTTCAGCTGGGATCGGCAGATCCGTTCGGAGTGCCTGCGTATCCATTCCCCTTCTGATCAACCAGCCGCAAGGACAGCCAAAGACCAGCGCGGCGCTGCGTGTCGCGTCCAATGATCGCTGCAAGCCCGGGAGCTGTTGTCCCGATTGGCCTGATAGCCAGGGAAATCCGCGCGACGCAACGAACGCTGGAACCACCACACGCCGGCCAGCGCACCGGCAACCGCAGTAGACGACCCGGTAGCGATCCCATCCCGGAACCGTTGCCGATGCCGACGCCGCGCGACCGGTAGCCGCCCCGCGGTCGCCATCGCCGCTCGTCCTGCCGCTGCCGCGCCCACGGTCAGGCCATCGCCGTCAAACACCTCCGCATCGAAATCTTGCGATGGCCAGTTGAATCCACTCAGTGCACCTTGACCCGGTCCATCGAACGGCTCGTCGTCCACGGTTGACGATCAGTTTGCCCAAGGCCGCCATCCGAGGAGCTCGCAGGCGTTGAGTTCGGCGATGCGGTGGGCTTCCTCGTCGGACACCTCGGCCAGCATCTCAACCATCGCCTTACGCGAATGCGGCCATTGGGAATCCGAATGCGGATAGTCACTTTCCCAGGTCAACCGATCCACCCCGATACGGTGCCGGGAATCGATGCCGGCCTGATCGACGATGAAACACCCCCAGACATTCTTGGCAAATAGCGTCGACGGCCGCGTCTGCGTATCCACGTGGGCATACCAGCGGTGCCGGTACCACACCTGGTCAATGCGCTCCAGCATGTAGGGCAACCAGCCCGTGCCCCCCTCAGCCAACGCGACCTTCAAATCCGGGAAGGCATGGAATGTCCGTGAATACAGCAAATCGGCCAACGTGCCCATCGAATTGAGCCCCATTTGGGAGACCACGACCGGCGTGGGGGCGTCGGGACTCGTATATGGCGTGCGCGTGGAGGTCCCGAAATGCAGCATCAACGGCATCGCGTTCTCTTGCGCGATCGCCAACAGCGGATCCCAATGCTCGGTGTGAAACGACGGCAACCCCAACGGTGACGGGTTCTCCGGGAAACAAATCGCGCGCGCACCCAACCCGATCGCCCGCTGCAGTTCGGTCACGCACAGATTCACGTCCCACAGCGGCAAGATGCAGAGGGGCACATAGCGGTCGGGTGCGGTGCCGCACCATTCCTCGAGCATCCAATCGTTCCAGGACCGCACACAGTCCAGAGCCATCTCCCGGTCAGAACCCTCAAGAAACCTGGTGCCGGCGAACCGGGCGAAACTCGGGAAGCACAAATGCGCCCAGACTCCGTCTTCGTCCATGTCCTTGAGCCGCTCCACCGGGTCATAGCACCCCGGCCGCATATCGTCATATCGCGCCGGCTCCACATCCCAGGTTCGTGGATCCTTACCCGCCACCGCGTTCAACCCGATCTGCGGATAATTCTTGCCCGCGTACACCCACGACTGCACCCGGCCATGGGCCGTCGCCCCCAACTGAAGCCGCGCCGCATCGACCTCAACCTCCTCCACATGCGGAATCGCTGCCCGATCGTACTTGGCGGGCATGCGCTTAGTCCATACATTCGGCGGCTCAATCGCATGATCATCCACCGACACCAACTTCATCCAATCCTGAAGCGGCATAACTTAACTCCTCTCAACGGCAGGGCAAAAACCTGATCAGTCCTCATCAACCTGTTCCACCAATGCGTCATAATCGGCCAACGGCGCCATCCCCTCCCCCACGAATCGCGCAAGCAGCGCATCTGTTGCCGCGACGGCCGACCAGCCGTCCGCAGTCAACACGTCAATGCCGCGCTGGGTCAGCACGTTAGCCAAGGTCTTTGACGGACGTGGGAGCGTAGGGCGGTCGACGTGAATGGCGGCGACGACGGCGGCCGCGTCGTCGGCATGAGAACCCTTGTCATAGGGGGCTCGCGCCGCCCAACCAGCCACGTACAGACCGGGCATCGGCGTTGCGCCGGTCAGTACGCGGCCGTCGTGGTGGCCGATCCGCTTGCCGTCCTCATCGGTTCCCGGACCACAAAACGATTCCGTGCGTTGCCGCAACAACAGTTGGGCTCGCAAGTCTTCGCTGACCACTCTGCTGTACCGGTCGGGCCTGTGTAGGCAACGCAAGGCACGGGCACGGTTGCGTCCGACTATACCCACCGGAGTCAGTCCGGTCCGGACCACTAGATTAGCGGAGAATTTCTGCGGCAGTTCGATTTCCGAATCTGGTCGCGGATCTACGAGAGTGACGTGGCGCAGCCTGCTGGCGGCGAGCCGGTCGGTCACCTCGGCTGGAACACCGGCAGGTGTGCGTCCGCACAGCGCTTCGGCGACCGCGCATGTTTCGGCTGAGATCCCGATCAACACCGCGCTATCCACACCGAGGTCGAGTTCGGCCACCTCCACGTCGGCGTTACCGGCCAGCCAAGCTTGGACGTGACTCACCGTTCCGATGCCCACCGAATCGCGACCAGCGATGTCCAACGGCAGGTCCCGGGGCGCACCGGTGGCAAGTACTACCGCATCGGCGCCGGAGCGCAGCTCGCTCAGGGGTAGCGCCGCACCGACCTCAACGTTGCCGAAGTAGGTGACGCGGCCGTCGCTGAGGACGGCATCGACGTCGCGCGCGACATCCCGCAAGCCATGCGCTCCGGCGGCCGGACCGTGTCGGAGCAAGCCGTCAGGCAGGCTAGCTCGGTCGACGAGGTCGATTTTCACGTCCAGCCCCGTGTCGGCAAGAAGCGCTGCCGCCGCGGCGAATCCAGCCGGACCGGCGCCTACGACTGCAACCCGAAATGTCATGTAATGCATTCCATCGGCATGCGATTTCTTCTTCCGTAAGGTGCTTGCGGGTGTCCCGGTCGGTCAGTTGGCGTCGAAGACGAGCGGCACCTTGTTGGGCGCCCGAAGACCGATGCCCTGAACGTGTGCTTCGTGACCCGTTTCGGGGTCCATCCGCAGCTCCGGTAGCCGGTCGATTAGCGCAGTCAACGCCGCCGCCATCTCGGCACGCGCTAGGTGTGCACCCAGGCAGGCATGCGGCCCCCAGGCAAACGCGATGTGCGGCTTCTTCTCCCGGAAGATGTTGAAGTTATCGGCATCGTCCCAGCGGGTGTGGTCGCGATTCGCCGCTCCGAGCGACACTTCCAACACGCTGCCTTTGGCGATCTCCACCCCACCGAGCCCCACGTCTTCCACGGCGATCCGGTTGATCGACATTAGTGGCGGCTCCCAGCGCAGGCCCTCCTCGATCGCCTGAGGCAGTAGGTTGCGATCGGCGATCAAGGCATCGAGCTGATCCTGGTTCTGCAGCAGGCCGAGCAGCATGCTGGCCGTTGAGCGCGCGGTTGTTTCGCCGCCCGCCGGCAACAGCAGCCGCAGAAACGAGACGATCTCGATGGTTTCGAGACGGCTGCCGTCGAGTTCGGCGTTGGCCAGCAGAGTGATCAGATCCTCGCCGTCTCCGCCGCGGCGCTCCTGGATCAACGGTGACAAGTAGCTCTCCAGATTGCGGGAGGCTTCCAGTGCACGATCCAGGTCGTAGAACGCCGCGATCGTCTCGCCGGCCCAGGTGTTGAAACGCTGGATGTCCTGGTAGGGCAGGCCCATCATCTCGGTGATGATGTACACCGGGAACAGCAGGGTGAACTCGCGGTACAGATCGGCCGATCCGTTGTGTTCGAAGCGATCGATCAGACCATGGACCGCCGGTTGGATCGCCGTTTCCTGCCAACGGTCCAGGGAGCGGCGCGTAAAAGCTTGCGAGATGATCCCGCGATGGCGGCGGTGTTCGGCGCCGTCCATGCCGATGATGTTGCGGCCCCAGACGCGGCCGATGGTGTCCAGCCAGAACTTCGAAGACAGCCGTTCATCGGCGAGCGCTTGCTGGCAATGTTGGTAGCTGAGAGCGCAGGAGAACGACACCTTGGTGAAGGCTTCATCCTTTCGGTAGTCCTCCTGGCCGATCAGCTCGGCTTGCTTTCCAGGATGCACCGGTGCGCGCCGACGCGCCTCCCCCAGGGGGCCGTAGAGATCCACCACCCGCGAGCGAGGTGTCTCCGCCGCGGCGGACGCCACATATGCGCTGTCGTCGGCGCTGCGGATGTAGTCACGCAAGCCCGAGCCGGTACTGGTGGTCATGGGGGATGCTCCAAAGGGGTTGCAGCTGCTGTTGATTCCGACGCGGTGTGCCCGTTGGTTAGTCAACCGGCATGAAATTGAATGGCTTTCGTCTCGGTGAAGTCGTCAAGCACATCGGCGCCGAGCTCACGGCCCACACCGGATCGCTTGTGGCCGCCGAACGGTGCCCATGGGCTCATCCCGCCGGTACCGCCGTTGATGCTGATATTGCCGGTCTGAATTCGCTGTGCCATCGCGAAGGCCGCGCCTGGATCAGCGGTCCAGATGGAACCGGACAGACCGTATTCGGAGTCGTTGGCGATCCGCACGGCCTCATCGTCGTCGTCGAATGGGATCGCCACCCCGACCGGTCCAAAGATCTCCTGCTGGGCGACCGTCATGTCGCTGCGCACATCGGCCAGCAGCGTCGTTTCGTAGTAAAAGCCGCGATTCATGTGCGGGGGGCGACGCCCGCCGGCCACCAGCCGCGCACCTTGCTCTAGCGCTTCCGCCACGTACTTGTCGGCCCGAGCGCACGCACTGTCCCGAATCAACGGGCCGACAACGGTGTTCCTGTCGGTGGGATCGCCAACCGGTAGGTGTCGCAGCATCGCAGTGACGCGCTCGAGGTAGCCGTCGTAGATGGAGCGGTGCACCAGATGCCGCGTCCATAGCGCGCAACCCTGGCCGCTGAACAACGTCAACTCCTGAGCACCCCTTGCCGCAGCGAGATCGAGATCGGCGTCGGCCCGCACGATCATCGCTGATTTTCCGCCGAGTTCGAGCACGACGTGTTTGAGCGTGGCGGAGGCCTGCGTCATGACCTTCGCGCCGACGGCGTCGGACCCGGTGAACGTGACCATGTCCACCCGTGGGTCGGTGGTGAGGTACTCCCCGACGTCGACGCCGCCTGTGACCACATTGAGCACCCCCGGCGGCATTCCGGCTTCCTGGGCTGCAGCGCCCAACACCAACGCCTCCAACGGTGTGAAATCCGATGGTTTGAGCACGACCGTGCAGCCGGCGGCCAGCGCCGGGCCGACCTTGAGCAGATTGACGAAGAACGGAGCGTTGAACGGTGTGATCGCGCTGACGACCCCGCGCGGCGAACGCTGCACAACTCCGGCGCCCAACACGATGGCTCCATGGCGGTTCCGGAAGGTCGTCACCGGCAGCGGCCGCAGTGCCTCAAATGCGGCGCACCGATCGATGAAAAAGTCGAAAAGCCGCATCGGCACATCGAACTGGCTGGGTCGCGCCACCGATACCGGAATGCCGGCTTCGGCGACCACCAACTCGACGATGTCATCGGCCCAGTCGGCAAGTACGTCTCGCAGACGACACAACGCGGTCGATCGTTGCGCAGGTGTCATCTGAGACCACGGCCCTTCGTCGAACGCCCGGCGTGCGGCCGACACCGCGGCGTCGGCATCGGCCACCGCACCCCATGGGGCGGAGACGAAGGCTTCCTCGGTAGCCGGATTCAGCACCGGAGCAGCCGTTTCGGTTGCCCGCCAGTCGCCGTTGACGAAAAGCCCCTGGTACCGTGCCCTGACGGGCGTTGCAGTCGACGTACTCATTCGACCCTTGTTATCACGCCCGAGGCACCGTCCACCTCGACGACATGACCCGTCTTCAACACCTTGCTGCCAGTGAGAGTTCCCACAACACACGGAATTCCAAATTCACGAGCGACGACCGCAGCGTGCGACATCTCTCCGCCGGTGTCAACGATCACCGCCGCCGCATAGGCGAAGAACGGCGTCCACCCGGTGTCGGTGAACGCGGTCACCAGCACTTCGCCCGGCTCAAGTTCGTCCATGGAATCGACGGTGAGCACACGCACCACGCCCTTGGCGAGGCCGGCCGAGACAGCGGTGCCGTGCAGCGATTCGCCGGGAATCAGTTCACCGTAGGCGGCTGCATCCGGTGTCCACGCACCGACGAAGTTCAGCGGCGGCCGCGCGGTCTCCAACCGCTCTCGTTCGGCGCGGCGCCGAGCGACCAGCGCTTTGGTTTCTGCCGGAGGATTTCTCAGCTCGTCGCGCACCAGATAGAACACGTCGTCCGGGCTGTCGATCACCCCGCGCGCCGCCAACCGGGAGCCGATTTCACGCGTGATCAGCCGGTACTGGTGGGTTTGGCGAATGGTGGCGTCGCGGGCCGTTTCCCGCAACCGCTGGAACCGCGCACCCAACGATGCCAACAACCTCAGCTTTAGAACGAACTTCGGCGGTTCGTCGGTGACACGCTCATGGGCCACAAGCAATTTCGCGACCACATCGAGCAACCTGTCGGGCGCGTCGGCGAACATTGCATTGGCCAGCTCGGTCTCCCGCGGTCCGCGGTGACCGTATTCGGTTATCACCTCGTCTAGTTTGGCGATGAACCTTGGGCGCTCGCGACGCAGGATGCCCAAGGCCGCGGTTGCCGAATTGTCGCGCAGAGTCTGCTCGATCGATTGATCCGCTTTGGCCAACTGCGCTAGTGTATAGGCCCCGCGGGCGATCCCAGCGCTGGCGAGATCGTCAGTGCCACCGCGGATCCGGGTCGCAAAGCCCTTTCCGCCCCGCGCCTCGATGAGGCCCATCAGCGGGACGACAAAGGATGAGGCCTGCGCGGCTCCCGCCCAGGCGTTGGCGACTTCGTCGCGGGTTCGTAGCAACCACCCGTGCAGCTGGGCGTCGGACAGCTTCGCGTAATACGCGCCGTCATACGCCGACCGCCGGGCCGCAGCTTCGATATCGCGTATTGCCCTGCCGAAGCCACTGAGCTGAATCGCCGCCAGCGGCAGTCGCTTGAGCATTTGCCAAGTGCCGGGCTTGTCGAACGAGGGAACGTCCGCACCGCCGCCCTCGCCGAACAGCATGTCCTGCCAAGTGGAGGCGCCGCCACCTGGCATCACGGTCCCCATGGCGTAGACGATTGACAGGTTGGCGTACACACCGTGTCCGAAGGCGCCAACCGGCTCTTCACGAAGGGCTCGTTTGAGTTCACCGTCGATCCGCAACACGTCGGCGGCCTGAGCGCCGGCGGCCCGCAGCGCGTCGAGCGCCAACTCCAACGACAGCGGCGTCATCGGGCCCGGAAACGCCTCCGACGTATTCGCCGCGGTGAACACCTGCCAATTGGGATGCACCGACGTGTCGAATTCGCCGGCGACACCGTCAGGCGCGGCGGGTCGGCGGTCGCTGGCAGTGGACCGCTCAGGCACCCAACCCCACGGCCAGCGCCACGGAATCGGGACCTTGCGCGCGCCGAGGAAGATGTGGGCCCGGTTGGTGCGCGCGAAGTCCTCCACGCATTGGCGGGTCGACCACGTGCAGTGGAATCCGAACTCGTCGTTCAGGCGTGCGGTGTCGACCAACGGGAAGTTGAGGAACGCCTCCACCGCACCGGGGTCAAGGGAGAACCAGCCGCGGTCCCACAAAAAGCTCAGCGCTGCGTCGGCGCGACCGGGCTCGATCTCTACGTAGCGCTTGCCGAGGATTTCGGCGACATCGCGCATCTTTATCGTGTCCGGCGCGGCGACGTTGACCGGCCCGGACCACTCCGGGTGATCCAACGTGTCGGCGAAGAACCGGGCCAGGTCGTCGGGGTGGACGAATTGAAATTGGTTCTTGCCGCCTTTCATGCCGAGGATGACCGGAGTGGCGAAACCTTCCTGTGTGACGCCGGTCGTGCCCCGCCCCATGACGTTGGTCGCACGCACCATGACGGCATTGACCGAGGAGGCGGTGATCAGCGCTTCCGCCTCTACCTTGTGCATCGAGTAGAGGTGCTTGGCGGACGGCCGAAGAGGGTCGCGCTCCCCGAGTAGCGGCGGGTTGTCGGCGTTCGCCCCGTAGGCCATCACCGACGACGCGGTAACCAGACGCGAGACGCCGGCACGCTCCATAGCCGTTAACACCGCACGCGTTCCCCCGACGTCGATCGCGCGGGTCGCTTCGACGTCGTGCGTCGGGTGTGTCGTCCAGGCGAGGTGCACCACCGCGTCGACGCCGGACAGAGCCTTCGCCACTGCGTCAGCGTCCCGGATATCGGCGCTGACGTGCCGGTAACCGGCGGATGGCAGCTGGTGTGGACGCCGGGACAAGCCGACCACATCGTGGCCCCGCCCCAGGATTTCGGGAATGATGCAGGAACCGAAGTCGCCGGACGCACCCGTGACCATCACATGCATACAAAGTCGCCTGTCGCCATGATTTCCGTTACCCGGAAATCTAGGCTCCACAACATCTCGATGTCAACGTATCGAGTAGAGATTCTCTAGATTCTTGGGGCAGCCGCGAACCGACGCGCAAAGGACTGGTTTTCACCCGCGGAAGCGAACCGAGGACGCGTCAAATCATCGACGTTTGCGCCAATTTCGAGCCCTTTCGATCGACCTCGGCAGTGTGACGACCCAACCGGTCCTGGGCTCCTTCGATCGGAACTGCGGGGCTCATGGCGCGGGCCCAAGCCCATTCGCCACCCGGATTCGCTGGCGCGGTAGGTGGCTCAGCTGCGCGGAAACGCTGTGAACCCTCGCTGAGTTGCGGCGAATCTACGGCTGAGGCCGCAGACACGGTCGGGGCGGTCAGTACAAAGCGTCGAGGACACGATCCTCGCGCTGCGACCTGCTGACATAGCGGCGCACATTATTCATGTGCTGGCGCCACGCCTGCTCGGCCGCCGCGCCGTCCCCCGCACGGATCAGCGCAACAATATTTTCGTAACCGCGGAGTGCCCGCCGATTGGCTCGGAGGATCTCATTGGTATCTGATCCGATCGCGGCCAGCGCGTGGGCTAGTTCACGCTCGATGATCTCCGACAACATCGCGATTACCGCGGTCAAGGTCTGATTGCCGGACAGCTCTACCAACTTGACGTGAAACCGCACGCCGGCGCGGTTGAACATCAGTGGGTCACGTGCGGCGGCGCGCACACGTTCGAGTTCCTCGTCGAGAGCAACTAACCGCTCCTCGGTTGCGGTCTCGGCAAGCCCTCGTACGGCAGCAGGTTCGACGGTGAGCCGCGCCTCCCAGACATCGCCAATGGACGTGCCGGTCAGCATCAGCACCATGCCGAAGAGACCCGCCGCGGCACCGGGCCCTGGTACTGTCACTCGCGCCCCGCCCGGCGGCCCCCGCCGTATCGTGACAAGCGAGTCTCCCTCTAGCAGGCGGAACGCCTCACGCAGCGTCGGCCTGGAAACTCCAAACTGTTGAACCAGTTCTGCCTCGGTGGGCAGCCAGTCGCCGTCAACGAGTTCGCCGCGGGCGATCATCCGGCGAATCTGCGCTGCAACCTGATCCGACATCTTCAACGGCCGGATGGGCCGCTGGGATCCGGTGGGAACGAAGTTCCTGTCTGGCAAGGTCCCTCCGGCTCCCACTGGATCGATTGTCGATAACCAAGAGCATAATGCTTTAGTAATAGATCATATAGATGAACTACTCCTCGATCACCATAGTGTCCAGCTAAGCCAGGCAGGCAGCGGTCAATCGCACAAGGCCGGCGCTACCGCACAAGCAACTTGATTTAGTACAGTTTATCTAGATAAACTATCGGCTGCGACCATTACAGCCAGGGAGACCAACGTGGATCTGTCCTTTACCGACGAGGACGGCGCCTTCCGATACGAGGTGAGCGCCTGGCTGCGCGAGAATATTCCAACAACTGAGCGGCCGCACGACGTCGAGGGCGCACGATCCTGGGACATGGCCTGGCAGCGCCGACAGTTCGACGGAGGCTACGGCGGCATAGCCTGGCCACGCGAATACGGCGGCCAGGGGCTGCCCCTGGTCCGACAACTCATCTGGTTCGAGGAGTACGCCAAGGCGGGTGGGCCCGACATCGGCTGCGGCTTTGTCGGCATCAATCACGGCGGGCCGACCCTCATCGCCCGCGGCAGCCAGGCGCAGAATGGACGACATCTTCGGAAAATCCTTGCCGGAGACGAAGTCTGGTGCCAGGGCTTTTCGGAACCCGGCGCCGGCTCGGATCTTGCGGCGATCTCCGCCAACGGTTCCATCCAAGGCGACGAACTGGTGGTCAACGGCCAGAAAATCTGGACCAGTTACGCCCACATGGCCGACTTCCAGGAATTACTGGTGCGCACCGACCCCGAGTCGTCCCGGCACCACGGCTTGACATGGGTGATTTGCGATATGCACAGTCCGGGAATCACCGTCCGACCCATAGTTTCGATGGACGGTTTGGCTGAGTTCTGCGAGGTGTTCTACGACGACGTTCGCATTCCCCTCGACAATGTGGTGGGCGAAATCGGTGACGGCTGGTCGGTGGCGATGTCAACCCTCGGGTTCGAGCGCGGCACCGGCTTCATTAAGTTGCAAACGGAACTGTCGGTGACGCTGGAGCGCCTCGTCGAGGACGCCGCAATCCTGGGAATGCTCGACGATTCAGGTACCTGCGCAAAGCTTGGGGAATTGCGCGCCGACGTGCTGGCAATGCGGGCGATGACCTATGCCACGGTGTCCTCGGCAGCGCGAACGGATGTCCCGGGTCCTGAGGGGTCGATGATCAAGGTCTTCTACGCCGACCTGGCACAGCGGCTTCACCGCACACGGATGGACGTCATCGGCGTTCACGGTCTCGATCGGGGGGGCAGGCACGGCTACGACATCGGCGAGTACTTGTACTCGTATGCAACCACAATGGGCGGCGGCACCTCTGAGGTCCAGCGTGACATCGTCGGTGAGCGCATCCTCGGCCTGCCCCGGAACCGCTAAGGGTCACCGTGGACTTTCTTCCTGACGCCGACCAGGACGCCCTGATCGAAGCGACCCGCCGGTACATCGAATCGCGGCTGCCCCTCGCCGATTCGATCGCGCGGCCAGACGACATCCGGTGGAAGGAAATCGCCCAACTGGGCTGGCTGGGACTGGCCACCGCGGAGGATGCGGGCGGCGCCGGAGCCACCCTTCTCGATGAAGTCTTCGTATTCCGGGAGATCGGGCGCGGACTCGTGTCCGGACCCATTCTGGCGACGCTGGTCGCCGCACGGTTGGCGGCATTGATGGGGCAGGCGACGCTGTCGACGGACTTGATCGGCGGCCAGGCGCGGGTGGCGCGGGCCATTGCACTACCCGGCGACAAGGACCGGCTGTTATTGCTCGACGCCGAAGACTCCGCACTGACCCTACTGGTGGATGGTGACCGGGTCGCCTTGTACACAACTCCGCAGCATCTGGAACCGAGCCCCGGACTCGAGGACGGAACCTCAGTAAGCCATACCGGCCTGGCAGACCTCGGTCATGCTGATGTCGTCAACGAGGACCGCCAAACGGTCAGCCTACTGCGTCATGTGTTGTCCGTTCTGACATGCGCACAGCTGGCCGGAATCTGTGGAGCCACAAGAGATCTAGCGACCGAACACGCGAAGAATCGGGTCCAATTCGGCAAACCGATCGGCGCCTTTCAAGCCATCAAACACAAGTGCGCAGACATGGCCACCAACGCGCTCGCCGCGGACAACGTGACCTTCTTCGCCGCACTGACCGAGATGGCATCGGCACCAGAATCCGATTACCACGCCTTGGCGGCCGCCGCCTGTTGCCGCCGTGCGGCATTTGCGAACGCCAGAGCTAACATTCAGATCCACGGAGCGATGGGATTCACTGTCGAAGACAGCGCCCACCGCTTCGTCAAGCGAACCCATGCCCTTTGCGTCACGGAATCTTTCGACCGGGCAGCAGAACTACTGGGTGGATTGCCCGGTGAGCAAATAAGTGAGGAAGCATGACCACGGCCGAGCTCAAGACCGAGATCGTCGACGGCGTCGGTGTCGTTTCGTTCAACCGACCACACCGTCACAACGCCATCACCGACGCGCTCTTCGACGAGATGTGCACGGCGTTGCGAGGCTACCTCAGCGACCATTCAGTCCGGTGTGTCTTGATGCGCGGCGAGGGCCCGTCGTTCTGTTCCGGGCGGGATAAGGCCGAATTAGGCAAGCGCGCCAACGGCGAAGATGACTTCACCTTAGTCAGGAAGCACCAACGGATTCGGTTGGAGGTGCTCGAATCGACAAAGCCGGTCGTTGCGGCCGTGCAGGGCGCCGCGCTGGGAGGCGGCTTCGAGATCGCCCTGTCCGCCGACATGCGCATCATCGCCGAGGACGCCATCTTCGGCCTGCCAGAGGTCGGAATGGGGCTGGTGCCCGACACCGGCGGCACACAGCTGTTGCCGGCGCTTGTCGGCCCGGCTCGGGCAAAATACCTGGTAGTCAGCGGTGCTCGCATCAACGCCCGTACCGCCTATGCGTGGGGTCTTGCCGAGGAAGTCGTTCCCGTCCAACAGCTGCACGACCGCGCTATGGCACTGTGCCGTCAACTGGCGACGCAACCGACACTGGCGGTGTCGATGGCCAAGATGTTGGTCAACCAGGCCACTGCCGGTGATATCCGCAACGGCCTCGGTCAGGAGCTGCTCGCCCAGACCGCGTTGTTCAGTTCCCGGGAATACCTCAGATTCAGAGAAAGCGCGCTGCGCGACGACGAACCGGGCCGCGACGGCTCACAACAGCGCTGAAAGCGACGGCTCTGACATGCCATTACCAGCGCCGCCCGGGGTGGGCACGGCCATGCTGCCACCGGGCACGTACGCCGGCAAGGTCGTCGTCGTCACCGGCGGTGGCACCGGGCTGGGGAAGGCGATGGCTGTTGAATTTGCTCGACTCGGTGCGGCGGTGGCCGTCGCCAGCCGCAAGGCACAACACCGCGACAGCGGGGTTAAGGCATTGGAAACCCTTGGCGCCAAGGCGATTGGTGTCGAGCTCGACGTACGCGACGAGCACGCCGTCGCCGCCACATTCGACCAGATCGAACGGGAGTTGGGCGCCGCCGATGTCCTGGTCAACAACGCCGCAGGCAATTTCCCTTCGCAGGCTGTCAAAATGTCCGCGAACGCGTGGCGCAGCGTTGTCGATATCGTGCTTAACGGAACTTTCCTGTGCAGCACGGAATTCGCCCGCCGGGTCATCGCGCGATCTGCGCCCGGGGCCATCCTCAACATCGGCGCCACCTACTCGTGGACTGGCGGCCCCGGCACTGCCCATTCCGCGGCCGCTAAGGCGGGTGTAACCAACCTGACACAGTCTCTGGCTGTCGAATGGGCTCCTAAGGGCATTCGAGTCAACTGCCTCGCCCCTGGTCTGTTCCCGCACGGCGACCTGCCGCCAGCGCTGCTGGCGCGCCAGGATCCCGAGACCGACAGTAAACGCATTCCCGCCGGCCGAGTCGGGCAGCCACATGAGTTGGGCTGGGCGGCAACGTATCTGTGCTCGCCATATGCTGCATACCTGACCGGTCACACCCTCGTCCTCGATGGCGCGAACTGGCTGCGTCGCGGGCTCACCATGCCCGAATTCGTTCCGATCGACGAGCAATTCCCGTAACCGGCCGTTCCAGCTCCGCGACGGCCAACAGACCAACGAAAGGACGAGCACACGGTGACAATCGCTGCCACCTCATCCGACTTGCCCGCCGATGCAGGCGCGCAGTCAGATGCTCCGCCGGTATGGGCGGCAGGCCATACCGACACGGTCACCGGGGCGCTGTCACGCGCCGTCGAGCAGTCACCCGACAAAGTGTTCCTAGACTTTGCCGGCGACAAGTACACCTACTCGCGGGTGTGGAAACTGTCGCTGCGCCGCGCTGCCGGGCTCAGCCGGCTCGGCGTGGGTCAGGGCCAAACCATGGTCTGCATGCTCGACAACAACGTGGACGCGGTCGTCTCGTGGTTCGCCGCCAGCTTCCTCGGAGCAGTATGGGTGCCGGTCAACACCGCACTCAAGGGCGAATACCTGCGACACCAGATCGGTGATGCCGCGGCGGCGGTCGTTCTGGCCGAATCAGACTATGCCCAGCGAATTCTCGACATCGCCCATGAACTTCCGGACCTCGAGCACCTAGTTGTGCGCGGAACGGCGCCGCATTCGCCGGCGGTGCAAGTCACGTCGCTGGATGCCAACACTTTGGACCGTGCACTGGCCGAACCGGTGGCGGTGGCTCCCCGCGATCTGGCAATGCTCATCTACACGTCGGGAACGACCGGCCCCTCCAAGGGATGCATGATCAGCCACAACTACATCTGCAATGTCGCGAGGAATACCGCGGCCATGCGCAACCCCGAATTTGCGTTGTGGACACCGTTGCCGTTGTTTCATCTGAACGCCGCGGGCACTTCGGTGCTGGCGACTGCAGTGAACCATGCCACGGTGTCCGTCGCCGAACGATTCTCCTTGTCGAACTTCTGGCCTGAGATCAAAAGATCAGGCGCTCGACAGGTTTCGATCCTCGGGACCATGATCACGCTCATTGCGACGATGCCCGACACTCCCGAGATGGCCGAGTGTTTCGGACAGATCGAACACGTCGGCGGCGCGCCGTGGACCCCGGAGCTGATTGCCACCTGGCGTCGGCGATTCGGCGTTCGCAGCGCCGGAAACTCGGTCTTCGGTCTGACCGAGGCGTCGTTCATCACGAGTAACCCGCACGGGCTCTCGGGGCCGCTGGGTGCTTCCGGCCGCCGCAATGACGACTTCGACATCCGCATCGTCGACGACAACGACGTCGAGGTCCCCGACGGAGGACCCGGCGAGATCATCGTGCGGCCACGCAAGCCGAACGTGATGTTCGAAGGTTATTGGGGCCGGCCCGAGGCAACACTGTCGGTAATGCGCAACCTTTGGTTCCACACCGGCGATATCGGACGGTTCGACTCCGACGGGTGGTTCTGGTTCGTCGACCGCAAGAAGGACTACCTGCGGCGGCGCGGCGAGAACATCTCGAGCTACGAGCTCGAGCGCACCTTCCGTATGCACCCGGACATCGCCGATGTCGCCGTCCACGCAGTGCCATCGGACCTCACTGAGGACGACGTCAAGGTGACGGCGGTGCGCCGCGACGGCGCCGGGCTGACCGAAGAGCAGCTTTGCCGTTGGTGTCTGGACAAGCTGCCGTATTTCGCAGTCCCCCGTTACATCGAATTCCGGACCGAACTGCCGCGAAACGCCACCGGCAAAGTGTTGAAACGCCAATTGCGTGACGATGGAGCCACCCAGAACACGTGGGACATCAACGGCTCTGACGTCAAGGTCGTGAAGCGATGAACAGACAGCTTGTGGTCGGCCGAAAGGAGTGGGCAGGAATGAAGAGTTCTGCACCTTTCCAGCATCCACCCGTGGTATTGCTCGACGGCACAACGACGCTGCCGCGGGCGATACTGGGCAACAAAGGCTATGGCATCGACGCCATGCGGCGTGAGGGTCTGCCCGTGCCACCGGCGTTCTGCATCACCACCGAAGTATGCGCGCGGTATTTCGAGGAGCCCGATGCCACCACCGAGTCCCTCCGCGGCGAGGTGCGTGACAAACTGCGCTGGCTGGAGGCACAGACCTCGCGCACGTTCGGAGCCGGACCACGGCCGCTGCTGGTGAGTGTCCGCAGCGGCGCGGCCCTGTCGATGCCCGGCATGTTGGACACGGTGCTGGACCTGGGCATCGACGATGCCGTCGAGTCTGCGCTGGCCGAGCTGCACAGCCCCGAGTTCGCCAGCGACACCCGGGAGCGTTTCCACCACATGTATCGGCGCATCGTCTTGGGTGACGCGCTCGGTCAAGTACCCGACGCCCCGTTTGAACAGCTGCGCGGCGCGATCGGAGCGGTGTTCTCGTCGTGGAACTCCACCCGCGCCATAGCCTACCGAAAGCACCACGGGCTCAGCGACATCGGTGGCACCGCCGTAGTGGTGCAGGCGATGGTCTTCGGCAACATGAAGTCTGAATCCGGTACGGGTGTCTTGTTCTCGCGCAACCCGATAACCGGCGCCGACGAGCCATTCGGCGAGTGGCTGCCCGGTGGGCAGGGCGAGGATGTCGTTTCGGGTACTTTCGACGTGGAACCGCTGTCCGCCCTGCGGGACGAGCAGCCAGCGGTCTACGGCGAGTTGATGACGGCCGCCACCGCGCTTGAACGCATCGCCCACGATGTCCAGGACATCGAATTCACCGTCGAGCAAGGCAAGCTCTGGCTGCTGCAGACTCGGGTGGCCAAAAGGTCGGCGCAGGCCGCGGCGCGGTTGGCCCTGGCGCTGCGCGACGAAGGCCTGATCGACGATTTCGAAGTGCTGCGCCGGATCGATCCCGGGCAGATCGAAACGTTATTGCAGCCCTCGCTGCAGCCCGAGACCCGTCTCGCTGCGCCACTTTTAGCCAAGGGTCTTCCCGCCTGCCCCGGCGTGGCATCGGGTAGGGCCTACGTCGACGTCGACGAAGCCATCGACGCTGCCGAGGATGGCCAAGACGTCATCTTGGTGCGCTCCAGCACCAGTCCGGATGATATCCACGGAATGATGGCCGCCTGCGGCATCGTCACCGACGTCGGCGGTGCCACCAGTCACGCGGCTGTGGTGTCGCGCGAACTGCATCGGCCGTCGGTCGTCGGCTGCGGCACAGGGATCGCCGCGACCCTGGCGGGTAAGCAAATCACCGTCGACGGCACCAACGGCGAAGTCCGGGAAGGCATTCTGGAGCTGAAGGCGTGGTCTGAGGAAGATACCCCCGACCTGGCAGAGCTCGGCAGGATCGCGCGCCAGCGCAGTCCACTATGCGCTCACGCTACGGGCGATCATCCCGCGCTGGACGACAACACCGACGCTAGCGTGCGGGCAGCGCTTGACGCCGGTCTGACCGATGTCGTCTCGCCGCATCCGTTGATCACGATGCTGATCGCAGCGCGGCTGCAAGACAACGTAAATCGGGACTAGCGCTTATCAACCAGGAGGAATCATGGGTCGCGTCGACGGCAAGGTCGCCTTCATTACGGGTGCCGCGCGTGGTCAGGGGCGCAGTCACGCTGTGCATCTTGCCGAAGAGGGGGCCGACATCATCGCGGTGGACATCTGCGAAGACATCGCCAGCAACGACTATCCGCTTGCGCGCCCGGAGGACCTCGACGAGACAGCGCGACTGGTCGAGAAAACCGGCCGGCGCATCGTACCCGTTCAGGCCGACGTGCGGGATCGCAGGGCGCTCGCAGAGGCGGTGGGGACAGGCATCTCCGAATTAGGCAAGCTCGACGTCGTCGTAGCGAACGCAGGGATCTGCCCGCTGGGCGAAGGCCAACCGGTAGAGGCATTCGTGGATGCGGTCGACGTCGATCTCATCGGTGTCATCAACACCGTTCATATCGCGTTGCCCCACCTTGGCGAGGGCGCATCGATCATCATGACCGGCTCGGTCGCCGGCCTGCTCTCGAGCGCGTCGTCGGGGTCGGGGCCGCAGGGCCTCGGTGGCGCCGGCTACAACCTGGCCAAGCGCGTGATCGTCGAGTACAGCACAACCTTGGCGGTGAAACTGGCTCCGAAGTCCATTCGCGTCAACGCCATTCACCCGACGAACTGCAACACCGAAATGCTGCAGAGCGCACCGATGTACAAAACGTTCCGTCCCGATCTCGCCGACCCCACCGTCGAAGAGGCCGAAGAGGGCTTCCGATCGATGCAGGCAATGCCGATCCCGTGGGTCGAGCCGTCGGACATTTCTTACGCGGTGCTGTATCTGGCTTCCGACGAATCGCGTTACGTCACGGGCTTGCAGCTCAAGGTGGACGGCGGAGCGACGATCCAGCGCGGCGTCTGAGTCGAATACATTGTTCGGGCGTCCATGAGCAATCCGCGGCGCTCATCGCAACGCCGCATCAGCGCGCGCGAAATCTTCGGATTTCCTGGCGGTCGGCTCCACCAACATCGCCCGCGCACAGCGGGCAATATTCTGACCGCGATCGTCCCCACCCCCAACTCACGGCCTTTGGCGCCGACGGTGCGCTTGGTAAGTATTATCTATATTTACTAGATATCGGTTCTTGCATTCCCAACCCGGGAACCGTCGGCCCGGCACCAGCGAAGAGGATTCGGTACGTGGCGACATCTGCATTGGCAATCTCCAACGAGCATGTCGAGCTCGCGGA
>Ga0075021_10000585_pt1 | contig 19027 bp, 16 predicted proteins | sample ColStrG_CSR_2012_FD_72749 | JGI IMG/M metagenome (GOLD analysis project Ga0075021, IMG submission 72749) | Freshwater sediment microbial communities in response to fracking from Pennsylvania, USA - Cold Stream Run_MetaG_CSR_2012 | ecosystem: Environmental > Aquatic > Freshwater > Creek >...
GTAGATACCCCGAACAAGCGGCAGTTTCTGCATCACTTTGTCGCTGTACCGGACAATCCGCGTTCCGAGATAATTGGCAGAGAGCACGCCGATGAACAAAATCAACACAACGAGGGTGAGTATCCCCATACCGGGAAACCGGAACCCCATGAAGTGTGACGGCAGATCGCCCAAGATGCCGTCGATCACGCCGAGAAGCGCGGTCAGCACATAGTACGTGGCCCATAACGGCAGCAGAACCAGTAAACCGGTGATGAAGTACTTTTTTAAGAAATCCCTGAGTTTTTTCACGCTTTCAATATTACTGATTTTACACGGATGTTGCAAGCTTTTTTTCAAAAAAGCTTCGGCATAATATCGTTCTACACGGACCGAGCACTTCGTTTACAAAATGTACTCCGGATACGGGAGGACCTTTTATTGGGGCGGCTCAATCAGTCGATTTTCCTGATGGAAAGGTATTATAGTCTCCGGTTATGCCCTTTACTTTTGTTTTCTACTCGTGCATAATTACAGTCATTGTTGATTCCTGTTGATCAAATACATGATACGCAAGGAGGATAACCATGGCATCAGTGAACCGATTACCGAGGTCGCCCTGGAGAGCGATGATAGAGAGCGCCTTTTATGCTAATTCCGTGCGCAAAACAACAATGGGAGAACTCTATAAGCGTGCGCTCAAACAGCCCGAGGTAATGGCCACCTCACATCCTTTTTATAAGCCGTCGCAATTCGGCATGCCGAAGGATGCCAAGGTGCTCATCTCGAACGACGGAGGCATCGTGGGACGGACCGCTCGCGCCCGCAGGCTTGTACGCGAGATGGGCAAGGACCGGGACAAGTACCTCCGTATTCTGAGCGAGGTCACCTATCAGCTCAATAAGCGGGAAAGTCTGTGGCTTGAAGCCATGGTCGGGCTGCATAAGGATTTCATGGTCAAGGCGCATCTCTTGAGTCCTGCCGTGGACGCGAAGAACATGCTCGACTGGGGCTGTAATTTTACCCCGTGGATGAAGCCCTGGAGCGATTCGTACAAAAAATCGAAGAAACTCGACGAGCCTGATATTCTCGTGCTCGCCGATCCTGAGTGGTCCCATCCTGAGTTCCCTAACGGACTCGTGATCATCGACGAAGAGGAGAACTGCATCGCTATTCTCGGCCTTCGCTACTTCGGCGAACGCAAAAAAGGGACGCTCACGCTGGCATGGACCATCGGCGTACGACAGAACATGGTGGCGTGCCACGGCGGCATCAAAACCATCGGCAATCATCCGCCTGTGGCCGTATTCGGCCTCTCAGGCTCCGGCAAATCGTCCATCACCAACAGCCACGACCATGGGGGCACACTCAAAAAAAACGAAACCGTTACGGTCATCCATGACGACGCTTTCCTGATCGCCCTCGACGAGAACATCACCGTGGCCCTCGAACCCAGCCTCTTCGACAAGACCGACGCCCTGGACTTCCAGGACCCCATCATCAAGTACTTTTATTCCGCGCAGAACGTGGCAATTACGGACCTCGGGAACGGAAAGCGAGAGATCGTTGCCCAGGACATCAGGAACGACAACGGCCGTTGCATCAAGTCCCGGGACATGTTCAACATCGCCGATTCCTGCGCCAGGCCGAAACAGCTCATCTGGCTTCAGAAGGACCAGTCCCTGCCGCCGGTCATGAAGGTGGCGGACAACGGACTGGCGGTTGCCATGGGCGCATCATTAAGCACGCTGCGAGCCAAGGGAGTGGAAAACGTGCCCAAGGAAGAACTCGCGAAGCTCGTGATCGAGCCCTTTGCCAATCCCTTCCGGGTCCATTCGCTCATGGAGGACTGCCGGCAATTTCTGAAGCTTTTCAAACTCGGCACCGAATGCTATATTATGAACACGGGCCACTTCGGCATGATGGGCGAGGAGACCAAGATCCCGAAAGAACTTTCCCTCTCAATCGTCACCCAGTTGGTGCGCGGCAAGGTGGAATGGCGCGAATGGAAGTCCTTCCCCGGCCTCCTGCTCCCGGCCAACGGCGTTGACCTGTTCGGCACTGACTTCGACAAAAAGTTCAAGCCGACCAGGAACTCGGAGTATCTCCAATTTCTGCGGAATCGCATGCAGGACCGCATCACGTTCCTGTCTAATAAGCGAGATCTGGAACAAGACATGGACAGCGCCTTTATCGACCCGCTTGTAGCGGCAAGGACGGTCATAGACAAAATATTGAACCCGCTATAAAGGAAGATGGTCCAAGTTCAGGCATTCTGAAAAAAAGGAGGAAATTTACGATGAACGAAGTTTTTGATATATCGTCTTTGGAATGGCAGCCGGTGCGGCCTGAAGTTTCCCACAACGTGTTCGGTAAGGCAATGCTGAACGGAAAAGTGAAGGCAGTTCTGACGCGCGTTGCGCCGGGCGGCAAATTCAACATGCATGCTGACGCTTACGCTCACCTTTTTTACTTTTTAAGCGGCGAAGGAACAGTTTGGGTAGGCAAGAAACAGTCTGAAGCGCGCTCCGGGGTAGTGGTGCAGGTAGACGCCGGAGAACCGCATGCATACGAAAACACGGGCAAAGAAGATTTACTTTTGGTCTCGCTTAATATCCCTTAAGCCGTCTAGGCCTGCGAGGTGAAATGCCGGCAAGCTGATACACAATATGATTCATCGGCTATTGTAATTGTACGATTCCTCATTGTTCAGACAGACAAAGTGGAAGGGTAAAATGGCAAAAGAAAGAATGAGCGGGTATGCCAAGAGGGCGATGTGGTCGCAGTTCCTGGGGTTTGGCATGGACGCGTACGACATGGCGATGGTTATCGTATTGTCTCCGGTGTTGGCAAAGATCTTTGCCGGCAAGAATCTTCCTGAAGCATGGCAGTTTCTCTCGATCGCTTTTCTGTACGCGATAACAATGGCTGCAAGGCCGGTAGGAGCCGCGATCTTCGGACACTATGCCGATACGATCGGTAGGCGTAGGCTGCTTCTTATTACCATTGCCGGAGTCGGCGTTATGTCGGTATTGTGTGCGGTTATACCGACACCGGATCAAATAGGACTGGTGGCGGCATATTTAATATTTGGGGTGATAAGATTTTTTATGGGATGTTTCTTCGGCGGAGAATATGCCGCGGGCCATACTTTTGCAATCGAACATGCACCTGCGAACTCACGAGGCAAAATCGGCGGATTTGTCCAGTCAGGTTTCCCGCTGGGGTATGCTATTGCGTCATTCGCTGTTTTAGGTGTGAGTCTCTCCATCGGTGAACAGGCAATGCAGGAATGGGGATGGCGGCTCATGTTCTTCACCGGAATAGCGCCTGTGTTCCTGGCCCTGTATCTCAGAAAAACTCTTGTCGAGTCTCCCCTATTTGCGGAGGCGAAGACAAAAGGCGCCTGTGAGAAACAGCCTTTTTTCAGCCTTTTCAAACCACCGCAGGTCTGGTCGTCCATGCAGATTTTTGCCTTTATGACAGGGCTCTTTCTGACTGACTATGCAGTTTATCAATTTATACCAAAGATCTTGCAAGGCCCCGATAAGTTCAATCTGGTCCAGTATACCTTCATTTACGGTATCGCTCTGTTCTGCGCGTTCCTGGGCTACAACCTGTACGGCCGGCTTTCAGACAGGTGGGGCAGAAGAAAACTGACCATGTGGTACTGTCTGTACTGTGTAATAATGGGCATACCTCTCTATCAGATATTAATGAATGCCGCTTTGAACAAGAGTATGGCCATGGCCATAGTTGCAGCAATCATGGCCGCATCTCTTAAGCTCGCCTGGGGCATTATACCTGCTTATCTTTCCGAGAGGTTTCCGACGAAAACGCGTTCCGTAGGAGTTGGTTTCGGGTATTCGGCCGGCGCGCTGATCGGAGGCGCAGGCATTACCCCTCTCGTGGGTCTGCTCCATGAAATACCTGCGATATCCTCGATTGAAGGTCCCCAGGAATTGTGGCTATCGGCTTCTGCAGTCCTGACTATCGGCGCGGTAATAACCTTTTTAAGCCTTTTGTGGAGCCGTGAAACCAAGGATATCGATCTCAGGACAGGAGAGGTTTGTGTAGTTACTAAACCTGAGGTGACCCCGGAGGCCTAAAAAGCTTATGGCGGAGTTTGTGTATACCGGCACCTGGCTTGCGGTGGTTGCTGCTTCGTGGGTATAACCCGTATGTTTTTATCTTTTTTCCTTCAGCACCGTACAGGTTTATAGTGTTTCGATACTAATCAGAACAAGGAATGGTACCCTGATGGAATCCGCGGCAATGCACTCGGCAAAACAAATGCTCCTTGTAATCGGCATCATTCTGGCGGCAGGTTCACTCAGCGGCATCCTCTCCAGGAAGTTCAACGTTCCCGACGTAGTGATCTTCCTGTTGATCGGGATAGGACTCGGCCCTGAACTGGCGGGTTTGGTCGATGTAAAGACCGATACCGCCTTTAACCAGTTCATTCTTATTTTCGGTTCCTGCTACATCCTGTTTGACGGCGGCGCGAGCCTGAGTCTCAAGGTGCTGAAAGAAGTCTGGATCACCATCGTGATCCTCTCCACCCTTGGGGTGCTTATCACCTGCGGGATAACCGGTTTCGCCGCCACCCATATTCTGGGGATACCGTTGCTAACCGCGCTGCTTTTGGGCGCGGTGCTTGCTGCTACCGACCCCGCTACCCTGGTGCCAGTCTTCAAGCAGGTGTTGATCAGGGAACGCGTGGCCCAGACCGTCATGAGCGAATCGGCCTTTAATGACGTCATGGGGGCCATCGTCACCTTCTCCGTGCTGGGGATAGCTTACGGGACAGCAGGCGCTTTTCCCCTCGGCAGAGCCTCGTTCGATCTCGTCACCAATGCCTTGATCGGCGTGTTGGTGGGAGGCACACTCGGATATGCGGCGGCGTTTTTGATTGCCCACGAAAAATTCAGTTTTCTGTCGGAGTATGCACCGCTCGTGACCCTGATGTCGGTGGCAGGCTCCTACATGACTGCGGAAACCCTGAACGCCAGTGGTTTCATGGCGGTTTTCGTGTTCGGCATCGTGCTCGGCAATAAGGATGCCTTCGGCTTCAAGATGGAACAGGGTGAACAGGAGAAACTTGAAGATTTTATCCTCACCACCGCCCTTATTATGAGGATGTTCATCTTCATCCTGCTCGGGAGCCAGGTCAACTTCGGCCTGATGAGCAAATACCTCTGGAGCGGTATCGCAATTGTCGGTGTTTTAATATTCATTGCCAGGCCCGTAACGGTTTTCTGTTGTGCTCTCCCTGACCGACGTGCCAAATGGAGTCTGAAAGAAATGTTGTTCATGTGTTGGACCAGGGAGACCGGTGTTATTCCGGCTGCGCTTGCAGGCCTGCTTATCGGCGTTAAGGCGCCGGGCGCCCAGATAATAGCCTCTGTTACTTTTATCGCAATTCTTATGACAATATTGGTACAGGCAACGACGACGAAATGGCTGGCGAAAAAATTGGGCTTGTTGCTCGATAAGGAGCGGCCAGGCTAGCGGAACGGGCCGGTTTATGACGGGGCGATTTTGAAGAGTGGTGGTTTTTGCGCAGGAGCTACGGCGGGGAGAAAACTCTCCGCTTTTTTGTTGCATTCAATGAGATTGCGGTCGGGCCGGCAAAAAACGCTCCTCGCATTGACAGCACTCGACACTTGTTACGAGACCATACAATTTGTGAATAAGCAGACGCTTCTCCATCATGCGCATGTGAGCGTGGTTTGGTTGAACATTCAACGTGGTGTAATTTACTATCATGCGCCTTGACTTTCTCTACCTGATTTCGTAATGTGTATATGCGTATCAAGGGCACTCTCATACGTCGAAAGACTACCCGAAAGGAGCCCTTTTATACCGTCTTGGAAAGAGATGATCGTTCATGTTCATGTACCGGGCGTGCTTTGTGAACCCGGATATTCCGTGGAATGGCTGAAAAACTTATGCTGTTAAGAGCCGTTATCTCTGTACTGATTTTACTGTTTCCCGCGATCAACGTTGTGGCCCAGGAGAATGAAGAGTCCAGGGAAATAATCATGGTGGGGGGTAACAGCGCCTATCCTCCCTATGAATTTCTCGACATGGACGGCAAGCCGTCGGGTTTTGTAGTGGAGTTGACCCAAGCCATCGCTGAAGCCATGGGTTTTGACGTCAGCATCAAGCTGGGTGATTCATGGACCGACATGCGCAAGGCCCTGGAGATGGGCGACGTGGATGTGCTCGAAGGAATTTCCTATTCGGAAGACCGGGCTAAAATCCTCGACTTTTCCCCTCCTCATTCGATAATCTCACATTCTATCTTTGCCCGAAAAGGCGCGCCGTCTGTGTCGTCCCTCGAAGAACTCCGCGGGAAGGAAGTCATTCTCATGGGACGTGGAGTAATGTACGATTACTTTGTGCAGACGGGTTTTGAACTCCGGCCGGTCCCTGCCCCGACGGTTGCGGAAGCTCTAAAACTTCTTGCCTCGGGCAAGTACGATTACGCCGTACTTGCTACCCTTCCGGCCCTCTACCTGATCAAGGATTCGGGGATAAAAAATATCAAGATCGTCGCAAAAAGCATCGAAATAAAAAAGTATTGTTACGCTGTCAAGAAGGGCCACCAGGCCACTCTGGCCAAATTCAACGAAGGGTTGGCGCTCCTGAAGCGGACAGGGCGTTACCGGGAACTTCAGGAAAAGTGGCTGGGGGGCATAGAAACGCAATCCGCTGCCTGGTTATGGTTTGTGAAACACAGCGTGATCATCGTCGTTTCGCTGTTCATGGGCCTTCTTGGTTCGGTCATCTGGTCCAGGATGCTCAGGCGGCAGGTGGCCGTCCGGACGGCCGACCTGCTACACGAAGTGGAAGAACGGAAACGCGCTGCTGAAGCGCTGAAGCTCCAGCAGCAGCAGTTGGTCCAGGCTGATAAAATGGCCGCTCTGGGCGTCCTCGTCTCGGGCATGGCCCATGAGATCAATAACCCGAACGGGTTGATCCTGTTGAACTTGCCGCTGATCATGGAGGTGATCAAGGACATCGATCCGATTCTCGATGCCCACTTTCGGGAACAGGGCGATTTCATGATGGGAGGCCTGGCCTATTCGCGGATGCGAAGCGAAGTCCCGGAGCTTCTCGATGAAATGCAGGACGCGGCAAAGCGCATCAAGCGTATCGTTGACGATTTGAAACACTTCTCCAAAAAGAGCGACGCCGAGTTCAAGGAACTGGTGGACCTGAATGCCGTGGTTCGAACTTCTCTCCGGCTTGTAGACAACGCTCTGAAACAATCGGACATTCAGTGTAAAGTCCGTTATGCCTCTCCCCTCCCCCTGGTCAAGGGCAACTCCCACCGCCTTGAGCAGGTCGTCGTGAACCTCGTCTTAAATGCGTGCCAGGCCATAGACGCCTCGGCCAGGGGAAAAACAACGCCTATATTCAGCCCCCTGGTGGATATCTTAAATGCCTGCGAGGACGTCAAGGTAACCTTAGGCAGGAGCATTTACGTTACGACTGCATACGATTATGACGCCGGGTCCGTCATGGTGAAGGTCAACGATAACGGCGTGGGTATTCCGCCCGAGAACCTCCCCCGCTTGACCGACCCCTTCTTCACCACCAAGCGGGACACCGGCGGGACCGGTCTGGGTCTCGCCATTTCAGATGAAATCCTCAGAGAACATGGGGGCACGATACGTTTCGAGTCGACGCCGGGCGAGGGCGCAACGGTAACCATAATGCTGCCGGCTACGGCAATGGAGGTCTGTTCATGAAGGAAGTCTTTTATCCATCTTTCCCTATCCTGATTGTTGATGACGAGCAAGCGTGGATCAGGTCCATGCGCATCACGCTTGAGCGTTTAGCGGGGATCACCAATGTTCTCTCCAGTCAGGACAGCCGCGAGGTCACGCAGCTCCTGTCCAAGCACGAAGTCGGTATTGTCCTGTTGGATCTCACCATGCCCTATCTTTCAGGAGAGGAGCTGATCAAAATAATCGGCGAGCAGTTTCCCGAGACCATCGTCATAGTCGTCAGCGGCATGAACCAGATCGAAACGGCGGTCAAAAGCATGAAACAGGGCGCGTTTGATTATCTGGTCAAAACCGCTGAAGAAGACCGTGTAATCACGGTAGTCAAGCACGCCATACGCCTTATTGAAATGCGGCGTGAAAACCGCGAGATGAGCCATCGCTTCTTTTCCGACACGCTCAGGAATCCTGAAGCTTTCGACAACATCATCACGATTAATAAGTCCATGCGGTCCATTTTCCAGTATGTCGAGGCCGTAGCAAAGAGCAATCAGCCGCTTTTGATCACCGGCGAGAGCGGGGTCGGCAAGGGGCTCATCACCAATGCGGTCCACCAATTGAGCGGCTGTCCGGGGCCGCTAATATCAGTAAACGTGGGCGGCCTCGACGACACCATGTTTACGGACACGCTTTTCGGACACATAAAAGGAGCCTTTACCGGAGCGGACCAACCGCGAAGCGGCATGGTCGAGCAGGCGGTCAACGGCACACTTTTTCTTGATGAAATCGGCGATCTCAACAATGCCTCCCAGGTAAAACTTCTTCGTCTTCTTCAAGAGGGTGATTATTTCCCGCTCGGCAGCGACCGGCCGAAAAGGCTGAATGCGCGCGTTGTTACATCCACCAATCAGGACCTTGCCGCCAAGCAAGCGCGGGGGGAATTCAGAAAAGACCTTTTCTACCGTTTGCGTACCCACCATATACATCTGCCCGCTCTTCGGGAGCGGAAAGAGGACATTCCGCTGCTCCTCGACTATTTCCTGGATGAGGCTGCCCGCACACTTGCCAAGGAGAAACCGTCGACTCCGCTTGAGTTGGTCCCTTTGCTTGAGCGATATGATTTCCCGGGCAATATCCGGGAGCTGAGGTCAATGGTCTTTGACGCTGTGGCCCAGAGCGCCTCCAATGTCCTTTCTATACACTATTTTCAAGAGATAAGCAGCCGGCAACGCTGGTCCAGTCCTCCGCAGGAGACCGATGCCGCGGATATCTTCGCGCCGGTGAAGGCGCTTCCCACGATCCAACAAACCGTCAGCCTCCTCATCGCCGAGGCCATGAAGCGGGCCAAAGGAAACCAGTCTACTGCCTGCCTGCTCCTCGGTATTTCACAACCCGCCTTGAGTAAACGCCTCAAGCAACAGCAGTCGGAGACCCCGGACGAAACCTGATCGCATTGTTGCGGCTCAGAAAGCACATAAGAAGAAAACCGTACCCGTCGGTTGAGTTTAGAATAGGTATCTGTACTCCCGGTCATCTGCCCTTCATACCAGTCATCGGCGCTGACAAAACAGCCCGCTACCTGGAAATCTCCGATCAGTGCTTCTCAACTCGCCTCATTTTAGTGTAAAATAATAATTGAAGATGCCTGATGCGGTCATATTTGGAGAAGATACCATGCGAATTCTAAATTTGAAGGATCCCGACGAACTCAATAAATACAACAGGATGACGTTGCTTGCGGAGAAACTGCAATCTCTCCACGAGCAGACAGATGCGGAGGAAATCGATTTTGCAACGGCTGCCTACGGACACCAGATCTATGATATTCATCAGGAGATCAGCCAATTGGTGTATGAGTTGTTCGATGTGACAGAAGAAGAAATCGATGTCGTGGAGAGCGGGTATTAAAAATCGGCAAGAGGCTTTTTAATGAGAGCAGAATCTGAAAAAAGCGCGGAATTCGTGCTATACTATAAGTAAATAGAGTTGCATATGTGTGCAACTAATTTCCCACAGAGGGTTCCTGCGCAAGAGGTTAACAAGCACTTGGCTAGAAAGCTAAGCACGAGAAACAAGGAATAGGAGGAAAGGGCTGATAGATAAAGGAAACGCAAAGAGCAAGGAAAAATCTGGAGGGCAATAAATAAGAAGTTCATTGTTCCCGCATTTCTCCGTGGGTCTTCGCAACCATATAACAAAACCGGCCCCCTATTCTTGCTTAAAAGTAACAAATGGAGGTGAATGCCATGTTTAAAACTTTTGCCGTTCTGTTCGTTGCATCACTGTTGATGTTTGGAATGGCGTTCGCAGTAAGTGGGGCCAGTTCCATAGATCAAAAAGGAGCGCTAAACAGTAAAATTGTAGTGAACGATAAACTAACGACCGAACTTCTTCGGATTCAGGCGGACCTGATGAGCGGTACCGTGGCACAATGCCCACTTCCCGTGAAAACAGTAGACATGTTCGAAAATTTCTACCCAGGGAGCATCTATCAGGCCAGTGAAATACCTACGCTTGAACAAGCCGCTGCCAGAGACTAAGTCGGCAAGGTTCAACTCTCTTTTAAAAGCCCGCAGGTGCGGGCTTTTTTTATGGACCATGTGAGGCCGGGATTACAGTTTTGTGTCCCGTATGATATGATGTGATAGTATGCAGGGTGTGCGAGCTTTTGAAAATTGTTTGCCGTCACATCATGCTCATCTCCTATCGCTGTTCTTGAGTTTTTAATCGCATTTGACATTTTGTCCGTCTGATGATATAAAAAATAAATTTTTCGTTAAATATAACTTACCTCGGAGGAAAGCATGAAAACATATTGGCGTTTGTGGAAATCGGGCTGGATGACGGTCGTGGCGACTCTTTTCGTTGCTATCGGCTTTCACGCAATTGACGGCGTTATCAGGTTTTTTGTGAAGGAAAATCCCTTCGTCCATAATGCACTGAGTGCCGTGGTATTTATTATTATTGGGTTGCCGTATTTAGGATGGATCCTCGAGATGGCAACAGGACAACTCGAACGCTATCGTACAAAAAACGAAAAAAACGATGCTGTAACTAAGGCCTCATAAGGTGCGTCTCAAGCCATTACAAATCAGAAAAGTTTATAAACCAACTCTCATTATTTAAAAAGTTATAAGTTATAATTTTTGTTATAATACATCCACCTTGTTGTAACTTAATAGAAAATCATCCAACCATTTCCAGTTCATAATTTTTATCATATTTCCACCTGCTGAACCGAAGATGTCTAAATCACGTAACACTAAAGAATACAATGGCATCGGCTTTCGTCTATGACTGGCATACTCTTTGCTTATATTAAGACCATAAATAGGGAGGGACGTGATATGAAATTTATTACAAGTACCGTAGGGAAAAAGCTTTTGATGGCGGTCACCGGTGTAATGCTTCTCTGTTTTATCATCATCCATGTGCTCGGCAATTCCACGATCTATTTTGGCTGGCTGAATGCCTATGCGGAACACCTTCATGCCCTGCCTCCGCTGGTATGGGCGTTCCGGCTTGTCATGCTCCTGGTATTCGTTGTGCACGTTTTTTTCGGCATTCAGTTGTCCCTGGAAAACAGCGCGGCGAGACCGGAGTCATACGCGGTTAAAAAAGACCGCAGAGCGACCTTCGCCGGCAAAAATATGATCTGGACGGGTGTCATAATCGCGGTCTTCCTCATTTACCATATTCTTCACTTCACCCTTCACGTAACGAATCCGGCTATATCCTCAGGTGTAGATACGCTCGGCAGGCCGGATGTGTTCAAGATGGTGGTGCTCAGCTTCCAGCAGGCAGGCATTGCGGCCGTGTACATCATCGCCATGATCGCTCTCGCGCTGCACCTTTCCCATGGCGCTCAGAGCTTCTTCCAAACGCTTGGCTTGAATAACGACAAAACCATTGAAGTGTTCGAGAAGATCGGCGTCGCTGCCGCCGTAATATTCTTCATAGGCTACGCATCTATCCCGATTGCGGTATTCGTCGGCATACTAAAAAGTTAAGGGGGCTATCGTGATACTCGACGGAAAATCTCCATCAGGTCCGCTTTCACAGAAGTGGTCAAAGTATTGCCAGGACATGAAACTGGTGAACCCGAGCAACAAGCGCAAATACAACATTATCGTGGTCGGCACCGGCCTTGCCGGCGCTTCCGCCGCCGCGACCCTCGGCGAACTCGGCTATAATGTCGAGTCGTTCTGTTACCAGGACAGCCCGCGGCGCGCCCACAGCATCGCGGCCCAGGGCGGCATCAATGCCGCAAAAAATTATAACAATGACGGCGATAGTATTTACCGGCTCTTCTATGATACGATCAAGGGGGGCGATTTCAGGTCCCGCGAGTCGAATGTCTATCGTCTCGCCGAGATCAGCGGCAATATCATAGACCAGTGCGTGGCCTCGGGCGTTCCCTTTGCACGGGACTACGCGGGTTATCTTGAGACCCGTTCCTTCGGCGGCGCCCAGGTTTCGCGCACCTTCTTCTCCCGGGGCCAGACGGGCCAGCAGTTGCTGCTCGGCGCGTATTCCGCCTTGTCCCGTCAGGTAAAGCTCGGCACCGTGAAGCTCCATCCCCGCACGGAAATGCTTGATCTCGTTGTCGTGGACGGCGAGGCAAAAGGCATCACTGTTCGGGACATGGTAACCGGGCAAATCAGCTCGTATGCCGGCGACGCGGTCTGCCTCTGCACCGGCGGCTATATCAATGTCTATTTCCTCTCCACGAACGCCCAGGGATGCAGCGTGACCGCCGGCTATCGCGCGTATAAAAAGGGCGCGTTCTTTGCGAACCCCTGCTATACGCAGATCCATCCGACATGCATTCCGGTCACCGGAGAGCACCAATCCAAGCTGACCCTGATGTCGGAGTCTTTGAGGAACGACGGCCGCATCTGGGTTCCCAAGAAGAAGGGCGATAAGCGCCCGTTTAACGAGATCCCCGAAGCAGACCGCGACTATTATCTGGAACGCAAATATCCGAGCTACGGCAACCTCGCGCCGCGCGACATCTCGTCCCGCGCAGCTAAAGAGGCTTGCGATGAAGGGCGCGGAGTGGGTCCCACCGGGTATGGTGTTTATCTGGACTTTGCCGATTCCATAAAGAGACTTGGCGAAGACACGATTCGCGCCAGATACGGCAACTTGTTCGAGATGTACGAGCGCATTACTGATGAAAACGGCTACAAACAGCCGATGCGCATATACCCGGCTGCCCATTACGCCATGGGCGGTCTGTGGGTAGATTATAACCTCATGAGCAATCTCCCCGGGCTTTTTGTCCTGGGCGAGGCGAACTTCTCGGACCATGGAGCGAACCGCCTTGGCGCAAGCGCGCTCATGCAGGGGCTTGGAGACGGATACTTCGTTATTCCGAATACCATATCGTCTTACCTGGTGTCCACGAAGCCGGGCAAAGTGAAGCTGGACCATCCCGAGTTCAAAAAATCTCAGGAAGAGGTCTCTACCATGACCAAGAAGCTGCTCTCCATAAACGGCAAGCGGTCGCCGAAGGAATTCTGGCGCGACCTCGGTAAGGTCATGTGGAACAACGTGGGCATGGCACGGAGCGAACAGAGCCTGAAGGAAGCGATCAATAAGATCCCCGAGATACGGGAAGAGTTCTGGAAGAACGTCAAAGTGGTCGGCAGCGGGACGGAACTGAACCAGGAACTCGAAAAGGCCGGACGCATCGCGGACTTCCTGGAGTTCGGAGAGCTTTTGGCGCGCGATGCCTTGCATCGCAATGAGTCCTGCGGCGGACACTTCCGCACTGAGTACCAAACCGCGGAAGGCGAAGCAAAGCGCGATGACGCGAATTATTGCTATGTCGGAGCATGGGGATACAAGGGCGCTGACAAGGAACCCGAGCTGCACAAAGAACCTCTGACCTTTGAAACTCTGCACTTGGCGGAAAGGAGTTACAAATAATGAACCTCAAACTCTTTGTATGGCGGCAGAAAGGCCCGAATAGCCAGGGGAAGCTCGAGCAACTCGAGGCAAAAAACATAAGCCCCGACATGTCGTTCCTCGAAATGCTGGATGAAGTAAACGAAGACCTCATCAAACAAGGGAAGGAAACCATCGCTTTCGACCACGATTGCCGTGAAGGCATCTGCGGCACGTGTTCACAGATCATCAACGGCATCCCGCACGGAGGCCAGGAACGGACCACGACGTGCCAACTCCACATGAGGAAGTTCAAGGACGGCGACTCCATTTACATTGAGCCGTGGCGCGCCAAGGCCTTCCCTCTCGTCAAAGACCTGATCGTGGATCGCGGCGCGCTCGACCGGATCATCCAGGCCGGCGGATACATGTCGAACCATACCGGCGGCTCCGCCGACGGCAATGCCGTACTCATACCCAAGCCGGATGCTGAGGTTGCGATGGATGCCGCCGAGTGCATCGGCTGCGGGGCATGTGTGGCAGCCTGCCCGAACGGCTCGGCAATGCTTTTCACCGCCGCCAAGGTAACGCAGCTTGCCATGCTGCCGCAAGGCAAGATTGAAGCCGCAAAACGCGTCTGCCTGATGACGGAACAGATGCTGAAGGAAGGGTTCGGAAACTGCGGCAACCATTACGAATGCCAGGCCGCCTGTCCCAAAGGGATCAAGGTTTCGTTTATTGCGAAATTGAACAGGGAGTTCATGAAGGCGAGTGTATAATGGGCCCTTCGTCTCTTTCCGTCATCATTTTGCCGACCGATATTCGGAGGGTGAAACCGCATGCCGGCTAGTGTATACGCTACCATTGAAGAACAGGGTTTTGACGAAGGCATCATCTTCATGATGACTCCTGATAACAGTGTCATCGAAGCCCATCTCTACAGCGGTATAATAATTTACTTCAAGTCCCTGCGGCTGTCGTTTGAGCAAATTTGCAACGCTCTTTCAAGCGGGGACTTGACGGAAATCACGTTCCGGAAATCCGAGATAAAACCGGAAACCGCGCGCGGGCTGATGCTAGAGCGAACGTTTCCCGCGGCAGTTGCCGCCTCTGCAATCAATCCTGCTAAAACCACGCCCTCCAAGCTTATCAGAATTGCCCGGCTTATCTCCAGCCTTCTCAAGTCGGATAAAGAAACCGGTCGTAAGGCTTGCGAGATCATGTCACGCCAGATTGCTGTTCTGTATCCGGGATTTCTCCCTGATATCGCCGCGATCAAATTGAGGATCGGCAAACTTGGCGAGGAATTCGGCATAACAACAACGTTTTTTGACAACAAACCGTTGCCGGTCGATATCTATTCAACCCCGGAATGGGTTTTCACTCAGTTCGAGGCCGTCAACAACAGCCTCATGAAGGAAGTGATTTTGTATTTTATTTTTTTTGGATCGATATTCAAGAAGGCGATCAGGACGACTGTAGAGAAAGAAACAAGCCTCGGCGCAAAACAGGGTTTCGCAATATTATCGAAAGCCATCTATCCGGAATTGAAGGACAGCAGCTCCGCAATCATATTCAAGGGCGCTGAAAAGATCGGTGAAATAAAAATCGACTGGCATACCGATAAGAAAAACACGATCTTATTCACAAAGGCCGATCTCGATACATTGGGCCTGGAAAATGGTAATAAAATAAACCTGATTCTCATGACTTAAAAGGAGGAAGCATGGACATTATTACACTGGTAAATCTGATCTTCAGCATAACCATCTTGTTTCTCGGCATAAAGAAGTATAAGGAGACGGGCGCCAAGGCATTTATCTTTATCGCCCTCGGGTTCATGATGTACGGCATATCGCATTTTTCGCTCCTGATGGGCTGGGGCGGCGCCAAGGAGGCCCTGGTAGCGGTCAGGTCCGCCGGATATGTCCTGGTCATCATAGGGCTGCTGGTATAACAGCATTCTCGATCAGATGGAGTTGAGCCTAAGCTCAACCGGAGTATATTTTAATTACGTGGGAGGAGAATTATCATGGAACCAGCAGTAAAGAAAAAAAGATTTTACAGCTCTCTCTTGTTTCAAGTAGCAGTGGGCATCGCTGCCGGTATTGCCATCGGGTTCTTTGGCGACCCTAAATTTGTCGAGGCTTATTTAAAGCCGCTCGGCATCGGGTTCATCAAGTTGATCCGGTCCATGATCGGTCCCATCATTTTCGGCACCGTCGTGGTTGGCATAGCAAAGATGGGAGACATGAAGAAGGTCGGCAGGGTCGGATTGAAGGCGATTATTTACTTTGAAGTAGTCACGACCATTGCCTTGGTCATCGGGCTTGTCGTAGTCAACCTCTATCAGCCGGGCGCGGGAGTGAACGCCGATCCTACCAAGCTTGATATCGGCCAGATCTCCAAATTCACCGCGGGCGCCAAGAGCCTGAGCACAGTGGATTTCTTCATGAACATCATTCCCTCTACGGTCGTGGAGGCCTTTACCAAAGGGGAAATCCTGCAAATACTCCTGATTGCCATCCTCTTCGGAGCCGGCTTGAATGCAATGGGCCAGAGGGGCAAGGAAGTAGTGCACCTGATCGATGAGATCACGCACGGATTCTTTAAATGCATCCACTATATCATGAAGCTGGCCCCCCTGGGCGCGGGCGGAGCCATCGCCTTTGCCGTCTCCAAGTTCGGCGGCGGAACGCTGACCGCCATGCTGAAGTTGTTGCTGGGCGTCTGGGGCACGGCCTTCCTCTTCGTGGTGGTTGTACTGGGCCTTATCTGCAAGTTGGCCGGGTTCAGCCTCTGGAAGCTGTTTTTGTACATCAAAGAAGAATTCTTCATCGTCATGGGCACCTCTTCTTCCGAAACAGTGCTTCCGCGCTTGATCTCCAAGCTTGAAAATTGCGGCATCCAGAAGTCAGTGGTCGGGCTCGTGATACCCACCGGGTACAGCTTCAATCTCGACGGGACGAGCATCTACCTGACCATGGCGGCTGTCTTCATCGCCCAGGCATTCAATGTCAACTTGACCTTGGGCCAGGAAATTACCATCATTGCCGTGCTGATGCTGACCTCGAAAGGCGCAGCGGCCGTGGCAGGCGGCGGCTTCATCTGTCTGGCCGCTACCATCGGTTCGTTGGACGTTCTGCCCGTGTCCGGACTTGTTCTGCTGCTCGGAGTTGATTGGTTCATGGCCACGTGCAGGGCCTTGACCAATATGATCGGAAACTCGGTCGCGGCTGTTGTTGTGGCACGGTGGGAGAATGCCATCGACATGACCCGGTTTAAGGCTGTTCTGAATAGAGAAGTCGGCGTCGATGCAGACGAGCCTGAAGTCGTAGTGTAGTAACGAATTGACGTGCGTTCCGAAACTCCCCGCCCCTCTTAGCTGATGGGCGGGGAGTTTATTACCATCGTTTTAAATAAACTACGCAGCTCTCTTAACAAGAGCCCCGGCTAACGATAAGCCGATTGGGCATTCTGTTCGTGGACCGTTGTAGGTGCAGCCGAGACTTTTTAAATAGAAGTTTCAATGGCGGAATTAACGATGCGATAATGAAAGAACACATGATCGTTCAGCACATCGGGAGAATGCGCGCCTCCTGATTTTTTAGCCCTCCCCTGAGGAGAAAACGTTGCAATAAACACCGTTGCCGCTGTAATATGCGACGACGGATTAACAATAAAATCTAACAACCACGGTTGTTAAAATATAGTTATAGTAGGGAAACACCCTGCACACAAAGGAGGCAACACAATGGCACTGTACACAAAAGAAGAAGCATTGACTTATCACAGCACCTTTCCTTGCGGAAAGGTCGAGGTGGTCCCGGTAAAGCCCTGTTCCAGCCAGAAACATTTATCCATGGCCTACTCCCCGGGCGTGGCCGAGACGTGCCGCGCCATCGCGGCAAACCCTGAAGACGTGTACAAGTACACGAACAAAGGTAACCTGGTCGCTGTTGTTACAAACGGCACGGCCATCCTGGGACTGGGAAACCTCGGTTCTTTGGCGGCCAAACCGGTCATGGAGGGCAAGGGAGTTCTGTTCAAGATCTTCGGCGATATCGACGTCTATGACATCAATCTCAACGCAAAAGACCCTGATACCATCATCGCTGTTTGCAAGGCCCTTGAACCGACCTTCGGCGGCATCAACCTCGAAGACATCAAGGCCCCCGAGTGTTTCTACGTTGAAGAAACCTTGAAGAAGGAAATGAACATCCCGGTATTTCACGATGACCAGCACGGCACCGCCATCATCTCCGGCGCCGGCCTGATCAACGCTCTTGAGATCTCGGGTAAAAAAGTAGAAGACATGAAGGTGGTCGTGTCGGGCGCAGGCGCCGCCGGCATTGCCTGCAGCAAGTTCTACGTGTCGTTGGGCGTTCCGCTCGAAAACATCGCTATGTTCGACACCAAGGGACATATCCATACCGGCCGCACAGACCTTAACGAACAAAAAAAGTACTTCGCCCAGAAGAAAGCATATGCAAATCTCGCGGAGGCGTTCAAGGGCGCGGACATGTTCCTCGGACTTTCGGACAAGGGTCTTGTGAACAAAGACATGGTCAAGAGCATGAGCAAACACCCGATTATCTTCGCCATGGCCAACCCGGACCCGGAAATTCCGTATGCCGATGCAAAGGAAGCGCGCCCCGATTGCATCATGGGCACCGGCCGCTCCGACTTCCCGAACCAGGTGAACAACGTGTCCGGCTTCCCGTACATTTTCCGTGCCGCTCTCGACACGCGGGCTACCAAGATCAACGAGGAAATGAAACAGGCCGCATCAAGGGCCATTGCCGCGCTGGCCAAGGAAAGGGTGCCGAGCGAAGTATGCGACGCGTACGGCGTGAAAGACCTTAAATTTGGAATAGACTATGTAATTCCCAAGGCCCTGGACACGCGCCTGCTTGAATGGGAGGCCCCTGCTGTTGCCAAGGCAGCCATGGAAACAGGCGTGGCCAAGATAAAGCTTGATCTGGAAAAATATAAGAAGGATCTGAAAAAGAGATTGGCCGACTCTCATAAGCGCACGGAAGCATACAGCAAATCCTATGGTTTTAACTTTTAGCTCCGCTTCTTCAATGCTCCCCGGCGCTCATCGGCGCCGGGGTTTTCATCTGCTACCTGGATTTCAGAGCTGGTGGTTTTTTCCCCTGAGTACTGCGTTATGAAGTCCTTATGCAACTCGGACGTAGCATAACAAATGATAGGCCTTTGCGAGAATAGGAGCGCTGTCCCCTATTCCTCAACCCGGTCACTGGACCAAATCTCTAACAAGGCGGACACCTCTGTATCGCCGGAGAAGGAACGAAACGCGTATGGCAAAAATTCTCGAAAAGAAACTGCTCAGAGCACCGGACGTATTTTACTTCAAGGTCGCGGCCCCGCTCATCTCGAAAAAGGCGCAGCCCGGC
>Ga0075021_10000586_pt1 | contig 18991 bp, 26 predicted proteins | sample ColStrG_CSR_2012_FD_72749 | JGI IMG/M metagenome (GOLD analysis project Ga0075021, IMG submission 72749) | Freshwater sediment microbial communities in response to fracking from Pennsylvania, USA - Cold Stream Run_MetaG_CSR_2012 | ecosystem: Environmental > Aquatic > Freshwater > Creek >...
GCGTTCTTGAGCCATGGCCACGCGCTGTTGATGAACCACTGGACGACGTTGCCGATGACCTCCTTGATCTTGCCCCAGGCAGCGATCACGAAGTTGCGGAAGCCCTCGTTGTTCCTCCACAGGAGTACGAAGACAGCGATGAGGGCGATGACTGCAAGAATGATGAGCGCGACCGGGTTTGCAGCCATGGCACCGTTGAACAGCCACTGTGCCGCTGTGGCGATGCCCTGGACGATCTTCAGCGCCTTCATCACGTCGATGAATGTGCGGATCCATCCGACGACCTTGCCGATGGCGGCGAGCGCGAGCAGCGTGCCGGCAGTCCACGCGATGATGGTGAGCACCGTCTTGCGCGTCGACGCGTCCATGTTGTTGAACCAGTTGATCACAGCGGTGATCTTGTTGATCGCCAGCGCGAGCATCGGAACGAACTGCTGTCCGACGGTGATGGACAGCGAGTTGATGGAGTTCTTCAACTTCTCGCCAGCGATCTTGGCGTTGTCCTTCTCCTTGAGTTCCTTGCGCTCCTCGGCGCTCAGCGACTTGACCTTGCCCGCCATGGCGTCGTAGCCCTTGGTGCCCTCGCTCAGTAGCACCGAGATGCCTCGGATGGCGCGCGTACCGAACACCATCCCGAGGATGGCAGACTGCTGGTCCTTGGTGTAGCCCTTCATCGATTCGCTGAGCAGTCCGATGATGTCGTGCATGGACTTCATCTTGCCTGTGGCGTCGAAGAACCTGCTGCTGCCGTCCTTGTTCGCGAGCCCCAACTCCTCGAACAACTTCGACTGCGCCTTGGTGACTGGCTGCAACTTCTGGAACATCGTCTTCATCGCCGTACCGGCTGCCGTGGCGTTGAGGCCACCGCGCACCATCATGGCGATGGACGTTGCAGTCTCGTCCATCGACATCCCGGCAAGGTGCGCCTGCGGCGCAACCATGTTGAGCGCCAAGGCAAGTTGTCCGAGGTCCATGTTCGCGCTGCTCGCTGCTCCGGCCAGCGTGTTGACGACCTTGGGCAGGTCCTTGACGCCAAGCCCGAACAACTTCATCGTGCGCGTGGCCACCGACGCAGCCGTGTTGAGGTCTGAGCCGGTGGCCGTCGCGAGAGCCACGATGGAGTCTGCCGCGCCGTTCATCACGTTCTTGATCGGGATGCCACCCTTGACCATCACCGAGAACGCATCGAGCATCTGTGCTGCAGAGAACTCCGAGTTGGCGCCCATGCTCAGCGCCTTGCGCCCCAAGGCATCCAGCGCGCTGCCAGTGAGCCCTGTCTGAGCCGACACCGCCGACAACTTGTCGTTGAACTCCACAGCACTGTGGACGGCCACCCCGATCCCGGCAACGATCGCAGCCGAGGCCATCACCATGCCGCGCTTCATCGAAGCAGCGGCTGTGTTGATGGACTTCTCGGACTCCTGAACAGCCTTCGTGCCAGCCTGCACACCTGCTGCGTCAGTGGTTACGAGGATCTTGCCTCGGGCTGTGCCCAGATCGTAGTCAGCCATCACTACCTCGTTGCGAAGGGATCCCGGAACGTGCCTGGCATGGGCTCGTCACCTTCCAGTGTGAGCCAGTTGTTGAGCGCACGTTGCCTTGCAGACTTGGCCTGCGCGGCGTTGTCGGTGCCTTCTGCTGCTTCGTCCATGTCGGCCTCGACAGCCAGTCCGAACGTCGCGATCGCTCTGTCAAAGCAGAACGCGACGTAGTCGCTGGCGCCGAGACCGTACAAGTCACTCGGACGGCACCCCCAGGTCCTGCTGAGGAGCCACGCCTCCCACAAGTTGCGCGGACTCTTGGCGAAACCGCTCCACATCGCGCGTTCCTCCGACGGCGTAGTTGAAGAGGAACATCTTGTCCTCCAGGTCGATGTAGTCCGTGTAGACCACACCGTCCTCGCGCTCGTCGTCGGTGAGACGGCGCTCGACCTCTTCGCCGTCCACCGTCTCGGTGACCACAGGAAGGGCAAGCGCGGGCTGGACCACCACGTACTGGACGACCTTGTCGATGGAGTCGAGTGCCTCCAGCATCTTTGCAGGGTCAGTCGCGATGTCGTCGACCTTCGCCTTGCCGCCCTTCTTGACACGGCTGATGTGGTCGTCGTTGACCATGGCCGTGAGGAGGTCGGTCTTGTCGAGGATCCCGTTGGAGATGAGACCCTGCATGCCAGGACGCCTGCACTGGCAGGTCTGGCCGGACGGGGTGATCACGTCCTCGTACTTCTCGCCACCCCATGCAGTGGGGGCGTACTTCTCGCTGGTCTTCTTCGTGGTGGGCGGCATCCGAGTGCTCCTTTGCCCTAGTTCGATCACGGGATGGCGGTTGCCGTCTCGTTCTGGACGAAGTCGTACAGGTAGTTGACCTTGCCGCTGAGCGTGGCCGGCAGGCCCTTGCCCTTGCACTTCGTGAGGTAGAACACGCCGTCTCCGAGTTGGCCATCGATGTTGCCGGTGACCTTGCACTTGTAGATGATGCCGTGGAAGTCACCTCCGCTGTCGGAGATGGCCTGCCCCTCCGCCTTGAAGTATCCGCGGACGTCGGTCACCATCTTGGAGTACGTCTTGATCTGGTTGGGCGTGGTGCCAGTGGTGTTGATGGTGCCACCGTTGAGGACCTTGTAGGCCTCCAGCGAGATACCGCCAGCCTCCAGGTCCCACTCGACGACGCTGCCCTGGCCGTGCGTTGCGACGAGCATGTCATCGCCGCGCAGGTCGTCGTACGCCTCTGCGTCCGTGAACGAGAGGGTGCGGCTGTAGGGAAGGTCGACGCCAGAACCGAGCGTGTCCGCTGCCGACGTGGTGTACGGGGTGAGCCGGACGTCACGCAGACCGTACGGGATCGGAATGGTGTTGAGTGCCATGTGATTCACCTCCTTCCGTTATGGGATCTGCATACCTCAGTGTCTCCAGCAGTTCTCCAGAGCGGAGATCGAACCTGTGGAGAACGACGATGCCCGATGCCGCGCCGCACCAGCGCGAGTTGCACTTGATCTCGACAGTCTCGTCGTCGATCAGCACACCGTGCTTCTTGCCTTGGCAGCGCAGGTCGGTTGGCATGTTCAGGCCTGGATGTCCGGGATGACCGCGTCCTTGACGACGAAGTCGGTGTCGGTGGCGAAGTACGCCATCTCGTCGTCGCCGAAGTTGTCGACCGGGATCTGCCAGCCGTTGTGGCTGGACCAGACACGATCCTGGCCCTTGATGTTGCTTGCATCCCAGTCTGCAACCGAGATGGAGCGGACGTCAGACGTACCGATGTACGCGACGACCTTGCTGCTTGCTACCTTCGCTTCCGGCATGATCACTCCTTTCCTGTGTGAAGGCTACCGTGTCACAGTGTGTTCGCGACCACGGTGAATGAGGCGTACCGCATGAGCGTCTTGTAGGTGTCATCGGCGAGGTCGCCGCTGTCCCCGTCCCACACCACGTCGATGATCCAGTTCGCCGACTGCCCTGATGCCGAAAGTGCAAGCATCACTTGGCGAATGCGGACCAGGATCGCGTTGATGGTGCTGTAGTCGCCGAAGTCGTCATGGATGTAGATCGTGACCGGCGCACGGTTGATCGGCCCGATGCCCTTGGCCACGGCGCCCCAGCGCGTGACGCCGAACGGCGCTGGCTGCGGACCGTCGAGAGACCCAGAGGCGTACATGTGGTCGGCATCGATGCCGAGGGTGTTGAGCGCGGTGTCAGTGGTGAGCGCGCTGTACACCAGTTCGCGGACGGTAGCCATCACTCAACACCGAGCCTCTCGAACAGCCTTCCCATGGTCTTCATCAGTTCGTCTGCATTCTTCTTGATGGTCGGCTCAATGATGGCGTACTTGCCATCATTGCACACCTCAAGGAAGATCCCATACGGCACCTGGTGGAACAGAACGATGACGTGCTCTTCGGGCTTGTGGAACGCCTGCGTCTTGAGTCCGTTGCGCGCGTTGCCAGTGCGGTCTGTCCAGGGAGCGTTGGTCTTCGCCTCGGTCTCGACCCGCGTGGCGAAGTAGTCCACGCTTGTGGTGATGATGGCGTTGATGCGACCTGCCATCTCCTCCATGTGCCGAACGACGACCGCCGGGCCGATGTCCCACACCACGCCCTCAGCCATGGCGGATCGCCTCGGCGTAGACCCCGTCGACCTGCTTGCGAACGTTCAGGACCTCCATGGCAAATCCGTTGTGCTCGAAGCGATCTCCAACCTCGACGATGGCTCCCACAGGACCGACCAGCACGGCAGCGAGGCTGACCACTGTGCCATCCTGCGTTGTGGTGGTGGACTTGATGCCCGTTGCCACACCCCAGATCTGTGGAGGACGCGGTGTCTGCGCTGCCTGGTCGTACCCGCCAGCCGCCGTGCGCACGCGCTTGTGCGGAACCAGCGCGAGGTTGATGCTGTCGTACCGTGCCCAGCCTCGGGCCAACTTCTGACGCGCTGCCTCGCCCTTCACACCCGCTCGATCCCGCGTGTGACCGCACCACGCTTCCTGTCAGGCGTACGCAGCGACGCCTGGATGACGGGGCTCTGGTCGCCCCAGTACTTGCTCATCTCCAGGCACTGCTGGTACAGACGGCCCAGCGAGCGGCTGCCGCCAGACTCGCTCATGTCCACCAGGTTTGCAGCGTCGGACGCCTTGAGCGCCCAGATGTCGCACGCGACGGCTGCGGTGTCTCCTGTGCGCTTGGCGAGCAGCGCCGCGATCTGTACGTCGGTGAAGTTGGTGTCACCGACTTCTCCCGACCTCTGGCGCGCCTCGAGCAGCACATCCGGCGTGTAGCCGTTGACTGCGCCGCTGGCGCTGGCGATGACGACGTCGATGGCGGTGTCGGTCGGGAACGACTGGACGTCGCCTCCAGACCATGTCACGATCCAGTGGCAGAGGTACTCGCCTGCCTTGTTGAGCGTGTCGGCGACGAGCCATGTGTACTGCACGACTCCGCCGGTCTTCGGTGCCGGCATCGCGCCGGTGTGCGTGGCGAACACTGATCCGTCGGACGCCTTGCGCATCTCCAGCGCAACGCTCTGCGCGTTGGTGAGGTCCACGATCGCGCCCGTCGCGTCCACGATCACGTTCTTGATGACAGGCAGTGCGTCACCCTCGCGGATCCAGAACTTGCTCACATCACACCGCCTCTCGTATCCTCATACTGCACACCGTACTTGACGTCTCCGAGCAACGGTGCCATGGCATCCTCCGCCAAGGCTAGTGGGCCGTCGAGCAGGAACACCCCGATCGGGGTCACCATCTCCGGCGCGAACATCAGCGCCAGCACGTCCCACAGGAGTGTGACGTCATCGCCAGCCACGCCGCGCACACGGTACTGCAGTGCTGCTGCATCGCCCAGGACGGTGCGCGTCGCGTGCCGCAGGATCGCGCTGTCTGGCACAGTCGTGGAGGTGTTGTGCCAGAGGCTCAGCGTGTCCGTCGCCAGCGAGCGCGTACGGTGGGCTAGGACAGTTGCGTCGGATGCGATGGCCCGGACGGCCCAGATCACACTGGCAACATCGGCAGCGACCACCGCTGTCCGATGCCGGAGGTCCGCTGCGTCGGCCACAGTCGTGCGGGTGTTATGTCGGAGATCCGCCGCGTCCGCGAGTGCGGCTCGGGTGTTGTGCATGACCTGCGCCGTATCGCCAGCCGCCGCACGGACATTCCACAGAAGTTGCACAGTGTCCCAGGCGACGAGCGCCAGCGACAGCACGTTGTAGACGAGGACCGCGTTGTCACCGGCCACAGCCCGCGTGTTGTGCACCAGTACCGCGTTGTCCGTTGCCAGAGCGCGTGTGCGCTGCGCGAGCACGGCAGTGTCGTACACGGCTGCGCGCGTGTTGTGGATCAGCACCTCGACGTCGCCTGCCAGCGCGCGGGTCCGGTGCACCAGGGCTGCCTGGTCGGAGGCCAGAACGGCTGTGCGATGCTGTAGGACAGCGCTGTCGGTCGCCAGTGCTGCGGTGCGATGCGCGAGGATGGCCGCGTCTGCAGCGAGCGCTGCAGTGCGATGCATGAGCACAGCGTTGTCGGCGGCCAGTGCGCGTGTCTTGTGCAGCAACACGGCGCTGTCCGACCCGATGCCGCGCGTGTTGTGCGTCACTGTGGCCGTGTCGTACACTGCAGACCTGGTGTTGTGCAACAGAACTGCAGTGTCTCCCAGAGCAGCCCGTGTGTTGTGAATCAGGACGGCTGTGTCACCGATCGGAGTCAGCGCCGCGCCATACAGCACGTTGTAGACGAGCACAGCGTTGTCACCAGCGAGATAGCGCGTGTTGTGCAGCAACGCCACAGGAGCACCTGCCAGAGCGCGCGTCTTGTGCTGGAGGATGGCGCTGTCGGTTCCAAGAGCGCGCGTAGCATGAAGCAGCGCACGCTGGCTCGTACCAGTCTGCACAGCACGCGTCTTGTGAAGCAGGGCCGCGCTGTCAGTCCCGAGCGCCGCAGTCTTGTGCAGCAGCGCAGCCGTGTCGCCAAGCGCCGCACGCGTGTTGTGGAGCACGCCGAGTGCCTTGCCGATCGCCGTGAGACCGGCGGTCGTGGGCGCGCCCCAGAACATGTTGTCCAGTGTGGGGTTGCTGCTGACCGTTCCAGACGACAGACCCGAGCCGATGTCCGGGAATAGGCGGTTGATGTTGTAGCCCCACGTGCTGCGGAGCACCGAGCCAACGTTGACCCATGCACCGGCAGACATCACGTCCCAGTAGATGGTGTCGTTGCTCGCCTGGTGTCGGATGCGCAACTTGGTTGGCGCTGTCGCGCTCAGGTTGGCCGCGTACACGCTTGTTGCGCTGTTGGTCGAGTCGTATCTGTTCGCCTGCAGTTGCACATTGCCAGCCGACACAGCGATCGTCCACTCGATGCGCTGCGCGTCGGTGGCGGTGTTGATGCGCAACTGCATCCACATGGTAGCAGTGGTGTTTGCAGCATCGAACACGTTGGCGATGTCGAACTCCCACGCCTGGCCTGTGAGATCCCAGTACTGTGCAGCCGTACGGCGCAACCACGACGTGGTGGGCGTGACGACCATCTGTCCGCCGGTGATGGCGGGGTTGGTACCGGAGTTGAAGACGCCAGGGTCTGCAGAGAACGTCTCTGTGAATCCTGGACGAACGTACGGACCGCTGCTGCCAGTGAAGAATGCATCTCGAGCGATGTCGCGCATCGCCTCGTCGGCCCGGTAGCGGCGAGCCAGTGTGAGTGACAGGACGCCAGGGCCACGAGATCCGCGCAAGCGCCAGAATGGAGTGGCCATGGCGTGCTACCCGTTGATGACGGTGAGCAGGAGTTCTGCGATGCCTGTGGCGGTGCTGTCGGGTGCGTACATGGGCCACAGGGCAGAGGTGGCGTACAGGATCGGGAGCAGCGTCTTGTCCACGCCGTGTATGTCGCCACCGTTGGCGACACCGACACGGCCACCCTCCCAGAGCGGGCGAGCGATGATGACGTTGAACGTGCCCGTCGTGGCCACGGTGCCACCAACGATGATCGACTCGATCTTCTGTACGCCAGAATCTCCAGCCTGCAGAGGCAGTTGCAGGAGTCGGCCGAGGATCAGACCGTTGATGCTGATGGCGCCGGTGGTACGTCCTGCCACACCGGACGAGTTGGTGTACGTGACAGCGACGGTCGTGGCGGTTGCCGACACTGCAGTGACGAATTCCAGCCAGATCTCGTTGCCAACGCCTGCGCCGTCGGGGCAGCGAGCCAGGATGCTTGGCTGGGTGGACAGCGTGGTTGTCGCGAGCGACAGGGCGCTGATGGTTCCGACGTGGTAGATGCGGTCCTTGAGCGCGAAGCGCCCCGGCACCGAGCATGCGTAGTCCACAGCGGCCAGGTAGCCTGTCGCGCCACCGCCGAACGTGTTGAGTGCCGGGTAGCCGGTGACGGTGTCGTCACACACGGCTCCTGCAGGAGTGTTGGTACCGAGGGACAGTGCGCCTGCGCCGGGAGTACCGGCTGCCTGGAAGATGTCCTCCCATGAGGCTGCAGTCGCTGTGACCGAAGCCTTCTGGATGCGAACCTGCTGCTTGGCAGCACCCACCACACCGTCTGCTGTGCTGATCGCCATGATGCTCCTCCTGTGGCCCAGCAGCCTCTCCGGGCACGTCCCCTGAAACCCAGAGAGGCTGCTGAGGACTATGCGGCGGTGTCGCCCTCGACGCGCACCGTGCCGCCGTCACTGTCGAGCGCAACCGTGTTGGCTGCGGTACGACGGATCCAGAGGCACTTGACGTTGGTGGCCGCGATGTTGCCAGGGGTGGTGGCTGCGGTGCCCTTCGTCGTGGGCGCAGTGAACGAGGCACCAGCCGGTGCTGTGTTCTTGTTGGCGATGGTGACGGCCTGCGCCGAGGCGTTGCCGACAGCGGACGACGCTGTGGTGTCCCATCCGAGCGCGAGCGACGTTCCGCCTGCAGTCTCTGCGCTGAGCCAAGCCACAGGAGACTGCCATGCCAGGGTCGCGTGCGCGTTGTAGATGAACAGCGCCTGGTAGTCCACCTGCGACGCGGCGTTCTCGTCGCCGGTGGTGTCAGGGAACAGGTTGTTGAGCGCAGCGTCGGTGATGTCGGCGTTGGTGATGTACTTGCCGAGCGACGTGCCTGCGGCGCCAGGTGCAGTGCTGTTGCCAGCCGCGCCTGCCGTCGTGCTCATGCGGAAGTGGATATCCGTTGCGGTGATGGCCATTACGGAGTCACCTCCAGGACGTTGCCGGCAGCGTCGAACGTGATCGACCCTGCGTTGGTGTGAACGGTGGTGTTGGCCGGGACGACCGTGTCAGATCGGACGTAGCCGACCTGCCGCTCGAACTCGATCAGTTCCACCATGGGCTCGCCCGTGGCGTGCTCGGTGTAGTGCTGCTCGCCGCGCTGGGTGGCCATCGTCTCCTCGGGCCATCCGCCGGACGAGAAGCCGCACCGTGGTGCATCGCAGACGAAGTCGAACGCTTCGCCGTTGGCTACGACAGCCATGATGTGCATCCTTCCTTGACGAGGCAGTGGGAGCCGACGGTGCGCGCGCCGACTCCCACTGCGGTCCTCATGACTGCGCGTTGGCCGCGTCGTCTTCGGCAGCCTGTGCTTCGGCAGCCTTGGCCTCGTCGTCGGCTTCGAGCCGCTCGACGAGTTCCGCCTTGGTCCCCGATGCCGGCAGGTCGCGCGTGGAGAGTTCGTACTGCATCTGCGCCTTGGTCCAGTCGGCGTAGGCGCTCTCGGACTCGTCCTCCATGCTCCCGTCGTCATCCGGATCTGCATCTGCAGGAACGGAATCCGGGAACATCTCGTCCGCCACGCGAAGGTCACCGACCTTCCCGCGCTCCTCCAGCCACGCCCGGTCCTCTGCAGAGAGAGGCTGCGTGAGATCGATCTCTCGTCCCATGTCAGATCACCCTCACACGTACAGAGTCGGGATGGTGTAGGAGCCGGCAGCCGTGATCTGGAACACGACGCCTGCGCCGCGCTGGCGGACGCCGGTGCCGAAGCCACGGTTGTAGAACGAGTTGACCAGCGGGTAGTTGGCCCGGTCGCCAGCGATGAGCCGCAGCCCGCGAAGGCTGGGGTTCTGGTGCTCGCGGAAGCCGACCGGGTTGTTGACGTTCTCCTTGCCGCCGGTGGCGAACATGAACGTGTAGCCGGTCGGGATGTAGTCCTCCTCGATGATGAGGATGGGACCGTACTGGCCGATGACCCGGAGGCCCTGGAGGTCGGCGTTGGGCTGGTTGCCGATCAGGCCCTGCGACGGCAGGATGAACGGGGCGGAGCCGAGCGCCGGGATGAAGTCGTACAGCGCGACCTTCGCGTTGTTGTTGACGGTGTTGGCCCGGAACTTGCGGATCTGCACACCCTCGGTCGGGTTGACCATGAGAACCATCTGCATGCCGTTGACCTCGGAGTACCCGTGGTGGCGCAGGTGCTCGTACATGGACTCGACGTCGTCCGAGTCGATCGTCGCCGCTCCCGACGTGAGGAAGTGGTTGTGCGACGTGGTGTGCACGATGCCGTTGTAGTCCGGCGGCTGGGTGCCGTCGTTGTTGTAGAACTTGTACACGGTGTAGTTGACCGTGCGGATGGTGGAGGCGGTGTTGACGTTGTTGAAGATCGTCTTGAACACCTTGTTGAAGACCAGACGGTTGTCGGCCTCCAGCGACGACGCGTGGAACGCCTCGACCTGCGAGGCCGTGGCCTCGGCGAGGAACTTCCACGAGAAGCGCGTGGCGAGGTCGTACCACTTGAAGTCGTACGCCAGCGAGAAGTACGACATCTGCGGACGGATGGACTTCGGGACGCCGAACTCCGAGGCTTCCTCGAAGTCGTCGGTGCCGACCTGCGGCACGTCCTCGATGATCTGGCTCACCGGGAACGTGAGGAAGTCGATCAGCGTCTGGCGACGCTCGTTGCGGAGCGCCATGGTCTGCGAGAACTCGTCCCACAGGTGGTTGAGGTCACGACCGTCGGTCGTCTGGGTGATGACGTCGCCCTCGGTGCCGATGCCTCGTGCACCACCGGCGATCGGGAGGACGAGACCCATGGCCTTGAAGTCCGGGAACTCCATGCCGCGCTTGGGCGTTGCGGACACCGCGTACGGTGCACCGTGGATGGCGAGATCGAACATGCGCGTGTTCTTGGACATGTCAGGCCGCCAGTCCCGACCCGCCGCACCGCACGACGAGGCGCGTGGCCTCGACGGTGTGACCGATCTTCTTGTTGGAGGTTGCGGTGACGGACAGCAGTCCGGTGCCGGGAACGGCGTACACCGCCGTGCCAGCAGCGATCGCTGTCGTACCGTCGGACAGAGCCGCGCCGACGATCTCGCCGTCGGTCATGACGTCGAGGATGTCGCCGATGCCCTTGGCCATCGTCAGCACGACGACGCCAACGACGCCGGTGTTGCCGGCACCCTTCACGACGTTGCCGGACGCGTCCAGGCCGACGGCCCAGATCTTGGCGAGGTCCGCCTCGACCCACGCGATCGCGGACGCGGCACGGAACCCACCCGAGACCGGGTTGTACTTGTCATAGCGAGCGGTGCCCACTACAGCCATTGTCGTTCACCTCTTTCCAGGTGAGTCCCTGCATTCCGGTGGAGCGCAGGAGATATGGAGATGACAGTTGGTCAGCGCCGAAGCGCCGGGTACTTCTCCAGCAACTTGTCGCGGTCCGCCTTGGCGACCTTCGCCGGGCCACCTCCGCCGGTCGGCTGGCCTGACGGCGGCAGGTCACTGCCGGGCGTCGGGTCCGGAGCCTTGAGCAGGTACGCATCGGACTTGGCCAGCGACTCGATCGCCTTCTCCAGTCCGGTGACCTTGCCGGCTTCGTCGATGGTGACATCGGACAGGTCGAGCAGCGTGAGCGCACGCTCCGGGTTGTGCCACGAGAACTTGTTGGACATCAGGAAGGCGTTGTTGATGCGCTCACGCTTGAGCGCCTCGTTGGCTGCCTTCTCCCGTGCTGCAGCCTCCGCCGCGTCACGCTGCGCCTTCTCGAGTTCCGTCTTGTCCTTGTCCTCGAAGGAGCGAAGCCGCTGCTCCAGTTCGTTTGCCTTCTTCTCGGCCTCGCCCTTGGCGCGGTCGGCAGCCTGCATACGAGCCAGAGCCTTGGCGTGCTCCTCCGGGGTGATCGGAGCGGTGCTGGTTGCGGGGTCGACCGGATCCACCGCAGGATCCACAGGATCCGCAGCAGGCGGTGTGCCAGCGGGGTCGATCGGGTCGGTTCCGACCGGAACACTGCCACCTGCAATGTTGTAGATCGGACGACCGTCCTTGCGATACCCGAGCACTGCGTGCGCGAGCGTCGCTTCGGAGATGGTGCGCGGGCGGGGACTGCGTGCTGTCATGTTCCAGGACCTCCTGGGCTGAGCGCCGATGGTATCTGCCGTCGGCTTGTCGCTGCGTAGCGTAGCGCATGTCGCACAATCACGTGTTCCCATGCGGCAGTTGGGAATACTGCAGTTCGTCCTCAGCCACCCTGCTGCGACATCGTGACAGGGTCTTGCTCGAGTTCCACCTTGGCGATGTAGTCGTCGTACCGGCCACTCAGCATGGCCTCGATGAACTGGTCGGGTGTTGGCAGTTCCGCAGTCACGAAGCACAGGCACTGCGGGTGCGGCTTGTCCGGGACCTCGTCCTGTGGGTACACGCCCTCGCCCAGCCCGTTGTCCGCCGTGGCCAGGTCGTCACACTCGTCCTCGCCTTCGTGACTGTCGCTCAAGTTCCATGTCACACCCTCAACCCAGGGCTGCTCGCTCATGCGGCTGACGGCGCTGGCGTGGAAGGCGTTGTTGAGTTCTGTTCTCCCAAGCCGCATCGCTGCGTACGACACTCCGCCAGGGACGTCGGGGTTGATGCTGCTGCGGACGGCTGCTGCGATCTGTGCTGCGCTCTGGCCCTGGATGAACGCATTGGTGAGGATGCGGTCGACGATGCCGTTGCTCAGCGCGCCGGTCTTGTACACCTGCTGGCTGAGCGGCACATACACATCGCCTCGCATCCGAGCGAGGGCCATGTCCAGTCCGCTGGCGACGCGCGCTGCCTCACTCATCAGGTACGCGCTGATGGACGAGTCGGTGAAGGCTGCTGCCAGCACTGGCGCCTCCATCTCGCCAACAATGCGTGCTGCGAGGCGCGCCGCGTCAAGCCTGCCCTCCTTGAGCAGTGCGTACTGTTCGGTGTTGATGTCGCTCATGACCGCACGGATGGCTGCACGTGCATTCCGCAACTTGTTGCCCTGCAAGCCTTCTGCAGTTCGCAACCTGCGCGTGACGTCATTGCTTGCCACGCGCAGGCTGTCCTTCATCCGCTTCTCAAAGTCCATGTACCAGTTGGCATACTGGCCAGGGACGTTGGGCACGGCACTCGGTGGCATGGGTCAGATCACTTCTGCCACTGCTTGACCCAGTCGAACTCCACCGTGACCTCGGTGTTGGGCGTGATGACGCCGGACTCAAGTTGCACCACCCAGCGCTGGGGCGTGGCCGGCACCATGGTGGTCGACTGGAAGTGCTCACCGTCGATCCAGTAGTCCATGGTCTTGCCGGCAACGCGCTCCATCACCATGCGGTGCCAGACGCCCTCGCCCAACTTGGCCTTGGCGAGGAACTGCTCCTTGCTGCCGTTGACGTCGGCACGGTGGTACCAGATCTGCAGCGGATCGTTGGGGTTGCCGGTGTCGTTCTCGCAGAAGTCGCTTTCGCCGTGCGCAGGCCACAGTTCGTCCTTGGGCCACTCCATGCCCGGGATGAGGTGGTAGCCCTTGACGGGCGTGCCACCCTTGCTGACCACACGCCACACGAACTCCATGCGGTGGTTGAGGATGCCGGCACCCAGGTTGGGGCTCAGCGCCGTCACACGTGCGAAGCCGGACGCAGGCGTCCACAGACGCACCTTGAGTCGGTCGTCGGCCACCGAGCAGAAGTCGAAGCCGCTGTACTGCGCCTGTACAGTGTTCTTCTTGGTGTCGGGCCAGCCCTTGGCGTACGCGCCCCAACGCGGGTACAGACCGCCGAACTGTCCTTCGGCTGCAGGTGTCTTGAAGTCCTCGAAGAACACCTCGGTCCATCCTGCGACGGTTGCGGGCGGCTCGAATCCGCTCACGTGCACAGGAGGAAGCGCCACGGGCGGTGGGTTCTTGAGCGCGAAGATCTCTGCACGCAGCGCAGCCTCGTCGAGCAGAGCCTGGTCGTGCCAGGCCTGCAGCGTTCCGTTGGCCGTGGTGAGTGCGTTGATGTGCACGTCCTGCGCATCCATGTCTGCGAGCGTGGCGTTGGCCGCCAGCAGCAGTCCGCGTGTGTCAGGCATGGTTCACTTGCCCTTCTTGGTGACGTAGGCGCCACCCTTGTTGACCGATGCTGCCTTCTTGGCTGCCTTGGAGGTGGGAACCTTGGCGACGGGCGTTCCCTTCTTGTGCATGACGTAGTTGAGCCCGGTGTTGACGGATGCAGCCTTCTTGGCGCCACCCTTCTTGCCGCTGCTGCCGTGCCCCTTCGCCTTGGCGTTGGCGGCGCGCTTCTTGGCCGCTGCTGCCTTGCGAGCCAGGACAGCCTTGTGCTTGGCTGCGGCGGCTGCCTTGTGCTGCTTGGTGGTGATGGCCCGCATCGCACGCTTACGTGCGGCGGCTGCCTTGCGCGCCACAACGCCTGCGTGCGTGGTGTTGGTCTTGGGCGTCTTCGGCGTCTTGGCCGTCGGCGTCGTCGGCGTCTTGCCACCTGCACCCGGAGCGTTGACCGTGCGCTTGGTGACGACGGACTGCGTCTTGCCGCCTCCTGCGTACGACGCCAGCCCGCTGGCGAACGCTGCGTGCATGTAGTTGCGCGTGACCTGTCCGCCGCTGCTGCCTCCAGACTTGGTGGGCGCCTTGGACTTCTGGCCGGTGGTGCTGGGCGTGGGCACTGCCTTGGCCGGAGCCTTGGGTGCGGGTGCCGAGCGACCTGGCGTCTTGGACGTGGTGTGCCCGTGCGCTCCGCCGACCGGCGTCTTCGGCTTCGGTCCTGCCTGCGGCTTGGGCGCGCTGGCTCCTGGACGCTGTCCGCCTGGAGGTGTGGTGCTGCGAGTCGGAGGTGTGCTCTTGGTCTTGTTCGGGAACGACCGTCCGGGCGGTGCCGGTGTCGGAGGGTGGAAGATCCGCGACGGTGCAGCCTTCTTGGGCGCTGCCTGCTTGACGACCGGCGCTGCCTTGGGCGTGGAGGTCTTGGGCTGCGACGACGAAGGGAACGACCGGCCAGCAGGCGCAGGGCTCGGCGGGTGGAAGATGCGCGTGGGCTTCTGCGGCGCAGTCTTGGGCGCTGTGGACTTGGTGGGCGTGGGCGACTTGCTCGGGAACATGCGCCCAGGCGGAGCGGGTGTGGGCGGACGGAAGATCCGCGACGACGTGGACTTCTGTCCGTTGCGCGATGCGTTCGCGGCCACGCGTGCCCGGTAGGCCGCAGCAGCAGCCTGCTCCTTGGACATGCGCGCCATGTGCTGTGCGCTGATCTGCTCACGGGTCATGCCCTTGAGCGGTGATGGCCTACCCATGATCGGGATCTCCCTCTGTTCAGTACTTGCAGAGCCAGTCAGGTACAGGAACCATTGCAACGTGCTGTCCGGCGAGTGCGTGGGTGCAGTCGTCAAGGAACTCCCAGACGCCATCACGCAGGTAACTGTGACACACATGAGCCATGTCAGCCCCATGCCATGTCTTGTAACTCGGTGTGAATGTGGGCTTCTCCAGATCGCCATTGAACCCCCACTCGATCCTGCCAGGGACAAGGCTGTTGGTCTGGAATCTGTGCGCCATGTCACAGCCAGGACACCACACCCACACGCTCTCACCCAGTGGCGCGTGGTTGACGTCAACCTCGCGTAGCAGTACAGCCACTGGGTTGGACATGTCAGCCCTTCTTGCTCGGCTTCACACGCACCGGCTTGTACGAGTTCTTGACCAGCACGGGCGGTGGCACCTTGGTGTAGTGCGGACCGGGCACCTTGTTGCGCGAGTCGGTGGTGCGCCCCTTGCCTGCGGTGACCGCACCCTTCACCTTGGATGCCTTGACCTTGCGACCTGCGTGTGACGTCTTCATGTCCCTGCTCCGCCTCCTGTGATTGCGCCAGCACCAGCAGGCGATCCTGCTGCTGTTCCCGATGAACCTGGACTTCCGTTGGCCGCCAAGCCTTCTGCACGCAGACGTTCCATGAACGGGTCGTTGCCCAGAGCCATGGTGATGGCCGTCTGCTCCTCCAGGATGGTGTTGGCCGCATCAGCCGGGATGTCGTACCCCAACTTGATGAGTTCCAGCCGAGCGAACTCAGCCGGGATCAGTTGCGCCGTGACCAACTGGATGAGTTCGTTGATCTTGGACGAGCGATCCACAGGAAGCGGGTCACCCACGACGCTGCCCACGATGACGCCTCCAGGGTTGAGCCCTTCGTACGCCGGGAACCAGCCGTTGGTGATGTCCCAGAACATGTGGTCGTACGTTCCCAGCATCTCCACCTCCTTCTCAGCGTTGCTGCTGAGCAGAGGCGCCATCTCGAGGCGCAGTGCGATGCCTGACATGGCCACGCTCACGTTCACGCGCCCTGCGGCTGTCTCGCCCACGCCCACGGACTGCCGCAGGTTGTCGAGCAGCATGTTGATGTGGTCCTGGTACGGCTGGACGCTGCTGATGCCGGTGATGCGGTTGAACGTGTCGCCCGCGCCGATCTCCACGACCTGGCCGGGACCCAGTTGCCAGTTGGTCTCGTTGTCGTTCTCGTCACGCGGCGGGCCTGCTGTGGTGGCGTACACGCCCAGCCCAGCGAGCGCCAGGGACAGTTCCTCGTCGGAGGCGGACTGGTTGACTGCTGCGGCCAGTCGCTCGACTCCACGGAACTCGCTGGAGCCGAACGGATCTGCAGGCTGGCGTGTGTTCTTGATGTGGTACACAGGCAGCGCTGTGATCTGCGGAGGCAGCGCCGTCTCCTTGACGATCTCGCGCACCAACTTGATGCGAGGGAGGACGTTGCCGCCCCAGGTGCGGTCGTCCCACTGGCCTGTCTCGAAGTACGCGAGCGCCGTGGTGATGGTGCCGTCGTCCTGCTTGCGGTACGTCTGGCGCCGGATGACCACCTTGTTGGCTGTGGTCTCGTCGATGTGCTGGTCGACGATGTGGCAGCCGGTGATCTTCTCCGGGTTGTCCAGGTCGTAGATCGGGAAGTACGAGCCAGGGTCGACCTCGTACATGGAGATGCGCGATCCCTGCGGCTTCTTGGGGTCAGCGACGATGTGCCAGACGGCGTCTCCACGAACCAGCCCGAACCTCTTCTGGCTGTTGAACTTTGCATAGAACTTCTCGCGGCTGAACAGCCGACGGAACATGCTGTTCACCAGCACGCGGTCAGCCGGTGTGCCCGACGCAGGGTCGACGACGAAGTCCATGTTGATGCCGAGGAAGCGGTTGCACGCCTCGACGATCATCTTGGGCGCTGGGATGTAGATGGGCGACGAGTTGCTCCCACGCAGCATCACCGAGTACGTGTCGGGCGCGTTCCAGTACATCTGGTCATACAACTGGTAGGCCATGATGCGCTCAGCATCCGCCTCACGCAGCCAGCCAGGCAGAGCGCCCATCAGCGGTCGTGCGGTGCTGTATGGGGTGAAGTTCGTCAGCATCTCCTGCTCCTGTCTAGCGGCTCATGTCTGAGTTGCGGATGCGTGTGCCGCCCATGCGTGACGGTACTCCGAAGTGTCCTCTGAAGAAGCGACCCAGCGCCTCGGGCGTGTGGTCGTCCTTCTTGAGTGGCTGCTCTGGAGCGTTCTTCCCTTCTGCTGCAGCCTCTTCTGCACTCTTGGGGTAGCGGTAGTCGTTCATCTCGCGGATGACGTTGGTGCAGCGACGGTTGATGAGCAACTTGGGCTTGCGCTCGGCGTGCCCATCGTCAAGGTGCTGCAGTTCGACGGGCACCTTGAGCCAGCGCCTGATCATCTCGATGCGGTCCTTGAGGTCGCCACCTGTGTTGGCGCTGCTGGGCACCTTGAGCAGGTTGGCCAGTTGCTTGCTCTCGCCAGGCAGCGCTGGGTCAGGGAAGAAGCGCAGCAGCGAGTCAGGCGCCAGCCCACGTGACTTGATGGCTGCTGCTGCCTCTGGGATGGTGAGGCCAGGCTGGTAGAACTCATCCAGCACATGCACTTCGTCCCATGGGCCAACCTGCACGATGAGCCAGACGAACGGGTTGGTGAAGCCGTAGTCGGAGCAGGCGAACGTCTGCCAGTCGGGGTGGTAGGCGAGGTCTTGGACATGCACCTCTTCGTCGAAGTCCTTGAACACACGCCCAACGAACTCCGTGAAGTCTGCTGCGATCTCCTGGTTGAACGTCTCACGGCTCATGTCACGTGCGAGGTCGATGACCTCACTGTCCACAGGAAGGTCAGCCGGGATGGGCTGGCCACGTGCGATGAGGTCCTGCATGATGCGCACGCCCTCAAGCGTTGTGCGATCACGGTACACGTGCGTGTTGGCCCATGCCGGCATTCTCCATGAGGCCCATGCAGTTTGCGACGGGTCCTGTCCTGTCTGCCAGCGCTCATAGAACCAGTTCTTGCCCTCTGGTGTGGACGTGAGCAGCGACCAGCCACGGAAGTCGCTGAGGGTGGGGCGGACGAACTTGGTCCACACCCGCTCCTTCAACTTGGCTGCCTCGGCGAGGATGACCCCACTGAGTCCTTCACCAACCAGCGTGTCCGGGTACTTGGCCGACATGGCGTTGATGAGGAAGGTGCCGCCGAACATGCTGATGTGCATGTCGCCGCCAAGCGGGTTGTTGTACGAGCCGGGCTTGTCGAACGGCATCTCAAGACGCGTCAGGTTGTTCCACACAACGCGGAACTCCTTCTCGCTGTCCGAGTACTCGGGTCCGACGATCCAGAACTCACGGCGCTTGCCGGTCTCCTTGAGCATGTCCTGCATGCCATACGTGAGCAGCGCCTCTGGGATCAACTCATGGCCGCCGAGTTCGCTCTTGCCGAACCGACGGCCAGCGCTGACCACGCGGTTGCGTGCTGACGATGCGACGACCTTGGCTTGTCCAGGGTGAGGGTTCCAACCCAACTCCCTGTAGCACGCGATCTTGTTGAGTCCAGATCGTGGCGAGGCCAAGGTCGTCGCAGTCATGGAGATCACTTGCCCTTGTTGGGCTTTGCAGCCTTCTTCGGGACGACCGCGTTGCGCGGCTTGCCGCCCTTGCGGAACGGCGCAGCCTTGCGCCCACCGAAGGGCACCTTCTTGGGTGCCATCACGTGAGCGTTGCGACGGCCCACGTGACCGTGGGCAGCGACGACCACGAGAGCGTGCAGACGCCGTTGGCGTCGCAGTACTCGGGGCCGATCGGGATCCAGCGCTCAGCCGTCGTCGGGATGACGATGGCCTTGTCCGGGTAGGGATCGCCGTTGGGCAGCGTGCCCGGTGTGACGATGGTGAGGGTGGTGCCCGTGGCGCCAGTGCGCACCATGAGGACTCCACCCTGCGCGTTGACGATCGTGTCGCCTGCGGCTGCAGCCTGGAA
>Ga0075021_10000587_pt1 | contig 18972 bp, 17 predicted proteins | sample ColStrG_CSR_2012_FD_72749 | JGI IMG/M metagenome (GOLD analysis project Ga0075021, IMG submission 72749) | Freshwater sediment microbial communities in response to fracking from Pennsylvania, USA - Cold Stream Run_MetaG_CSR_2012 | ecosystem: Environmental > Aquatic > Freshwater > Creek >...
GTTCAAAAGTTCTTCCGGCTTTATTTCGTTTGATTTTGGCATAAAAACCAGCAAATCGGCGTTTTGAAAAGTGGCAAGAACTTTTGGTGAGTAACTTAGGCTTGTTGGTGCATGGCTTCGAACACCGGCCCGCGCTTGGCATCCCCTACAACCGCAATTACTACCAGGCGCTCATCGAAGATCTGGGCTTTACATCCCAAGGCGACATCGTGTCTGGATATATCTCGCCGGCAATGCTGACGAGCGACAAGTGGGTGCAGATCGAGCGCGTGGCGCGCTTGGCGGTGAAGCGCCGGGGATTTTCAGTGGGCCACTTCAAGACACGGGCCGATGTGCGTAAAGCCGTGCCCCAGATTCTCGATCTCTACAACGGCGCGCTCGGTCAGACCGAAGGCAATGTGCCGTTTACCCCTGACGAGGCCAAAGCGATGGCCGACCAGATGATATGGTTTGCTGACCCACGCTTGATCAAGGTCATTTACAAAGCTGACAACCCCGTTGGCTTTCTCTTGGCCTACCCTGATATCGGCGAAGCGATCCAAAAGACGCGCGGGCAGGTGTGGCCGCTGGGCTGGGTGAGGCTCCTGCGAGCCTTAAAGGGGAGTGCGTGGGTGAACGTGAATGGGGCTGGCATCCTCGAGGAGCATCGCGGCGTGGGGGGCACGGCGCTGTTGTTTGACGAGATGCGCAAGAGCATTGTGGATGGGGGTTTCAAGCACACCGATCTGGTACAGATTGGCACCACCAATGCCAATATGCAGCGCGAGATGCGGGATTTAGGCATTGACTTCTATAAGATGCACCGGATGTATGAGCGCCACTTGACCACCGGCTAGCACCCGAGTCTAGCCGCCGGTCTGGCGCGCCAGCGGTTCCCAGCCCAGCACCCGTTTGGCTTTGGCTAGGTTGGTCAAGGTTTGCTCGTAGTTGCCGCTGATCATGAACGCTTGGAAACCATTGCGATAGCGCAGGGCGGCATCCATGGCCCGGGCGACATCACTCGCGGCCGTGGCCAGGGTGTTGTGTTTGTTCCTCTCAAGCCTCTGCCAGTCCGCGTCGGCCATTGGGAAGCATAGGCGCAGCGCGTTGGCGCTGGTGCCCGGCCGGAGGTGGCAGGCATTGCGGCACACTTGCTCGCCTAGGGATTTGGTGAAGCCATACAGATCCCGGGCATCGGACTGTTGATCTTCGTCGTAAAAGTAGCGCTGGCTCAGATCGCCATCGTAAATCGACATCGAACTGCAATACACCAGGTGCCTTACGCCAGCCGCATACGCCCCCTGCAGGGCCAGATACACCCCCTTGACGTTTGCGTCGAACGCGCTGTGACGGCCAACTGGCGTATCCCAATCGAGCGCACCCATCGCCATGTAGAGCACGGCCTCCATGCCCCGTGCTGCAACCGCGAGGGTATCAAAGTCACCCACATCTCCCACCAGGTAGTCAAGCGACTGATCACTCGGCGGCTTCAAGTCCAGCACACGCAACGTATGCCGCGCCTGTAAGTGCGGCAGCACAACTCCGGCGACACGGCCTGCGCCGCCGATGACGAGCACATTCATACAGCCCTCCAGTGAGCGTGCATCCCAGCCGCCCAGCGCCATAGCGCCGGCACGCTAGCGCCTGACATACACGCTAAATAGTCCAAACGACTGATCCTTGCGGAATAGATCCGGCACTGACGCAGCGTCCTTGTCATCTCGGGCCACCACGACCCACGCCTGACCATAGTCGCAGCGATCTAACCCAAAGGTATACCGGCCAAACGCCGACACGTCACGGAATGGCGCAGCCGGGTCGACGTAATGCACCGTGCGCGTAAATACATGTGGGTCGGTGCGCTCGGTAAACAAAGCGAAGATATAGGGCATGTTCACGTTGCCAGTCACGCACACCGGGCCACTGGGACCGGCTACAGCCTGGGCGCGCGCCAGCGCCGGAGTGAGGCCCGCAAAGAACTCGGGCGCGATCTTGCCCGGCTGCGTGGTGAAGTAGTCGTGGGCGAAGAAGCCGAATAGAACGAGCGCCGCACTGAGCCCTGCCACAAGCGCGCCCTTCAGGCGTAATGCTAGCACCCCTAGCCCAATCCCGCTCGCGACAACCAATCCCGCCAGCAGCAAGTTGATCCGGTTGATGTTTGGCTCTTGCACGATACCGGTCGGCAGACAGGCAACGAGCCACAAGACGATGAGCATGCGTTGGGGTGGCCAGCGCCGGGCAGCGACGAAGATCATCGTCACGATCGCGAGCAAGATCGCCAAGGCAAAGAACACCACGGAATACATCACGCCGTAGGGGTCGGTGACGTTGTATACGGTCCCATCGCGCTGGGTGAGGAGCAATTGACCCAGTTGTCCGGCGTGCGCAAGTGGCCCCTCGGCTAGTTGTGTCTCAAAACGGGGTGTGACAGGCATGCGTGGTATGGACACGCCGGCGATGACGATCGTGCTTAACTTAAACGTATTGACGGCGATAAACAGCGCGATGGGTGTGGCGACGATCACAAAGGCGGCCAACATCAGCAGCGCACCGCGCCCTGTCAACCGGCGCGTGAGAAGACCGAGACCAAGCGCCAGCCCGGTGAAGATGGGCACGGCGAGGTAGGCGGTGCCATAGGCATACAGACACAGCCCCAGCAGCGCACCCGACGCGACGAGCGCGAGGGGCTGGGCCAGCCTGGGCTCGTGAGGGGATGTCGCTTCTGTTTCGCTCAGCGGACGGGGCGGGCGTAACGCCCGATCGGCCTGTATCTCCCCGGGCACGTCTCCGGGCCAGCGCCGAGGCGTGATACCAAACACCAGACACGCCAGACCGCCTAAAAAGACAAAGGGTAAGATGTTCGACTCGAGCGACCAACGCGACAGCATGATGTGCCACGGGCTGAGCGCCAGGAGTGACGTGGCGCCCCAAGCGGCAGACTTGCCAAACAACCGGTGCGCGCTGAACCAAGTCAGCCCCAGTGACAACAGTCCCATGACCAGCATGGGCAGCCGGGTCGTCATGACGGACAAGCCAAAGACAACGATGAGAGGCATGGCCGCATATGCATACAGCGCGTTTTGTCCACTCCCCCACGAGATCAAATGCACCGGCCACGACAGACCATTCCGGTCTATACCATCGTGTAAAAGACTCCACGCTTCATAGCCGATTGACGCTTCGTCTTGATTGAGCCCAGGGGGCACTTGATCAAAGTCCACGACCCGTGCGGCAATACCCAGCACGACAGCGGCGATGACTAGGACTCGGCTAAGGCTTGTGATGAGCGGCATGGGTCAATTTCGAGCGCGGAGGGAGATCGGGTTTGGCATGAGTGCGAGCGATGCATAGCCGATACAGCCGATACAATCGAAACGACGACGCGCTATGCGTAATCGATTGTATTCTGCTCGCCCGACTGCCGCCCCGGCGCCAACGGCTGACGCTGATCTCCGGCGTATCCGCCTGATCTTGATCGTGAGCGCGCTGGCGGTAGGGCTGGCCGCGCGCTATGTCTGGCGGGATTTCATGTCCGATGACTGGACGACCTTCCTACAGTATTGGCAGCGATTCTTGATCGCGTTTGGCGGTATCCCCGCTTGGCGCTACGGCTTTAGTAACTACGCCGCGCCCTATACGTATGTGCTGACGCTCGCCACCCAGACACTCGGGGCGCTGCCAGCGCTGTATCAGGTCAAGCTGGCCTCGGTTGTCTTCGATGTGGCTTGCGCGGTCTTGGCATACCGTCTGACCACCCATCTCAGGCCAGTGGGCAGCGGGCCGGGGAGCCCTGGGCCGCTGGGCATCGCCCCAGCGGTCGCGTTTGCCTGCGTCTTTCTCGCGCCGACTGTCGTGCTCAATAGTGCGGCCTGGGCCCAGGCCGATTCGATCTTTAGCGCGTTGTTACTGGGCGCACTGTTGGCGCTCGTTGATGGGCGCATGACGCTGGCCATGACGCTGTATGCCCTATCCGTATCATTCAAGCTACAGGCTGGATTTTTGTTCCCCCTGTTTGTCTTTTTAGCCCTCAGAAGCGCCCTGCCGTGGCGCACCTTTCTGGTGTTGCCCGCCGTCTATGCCCTGGTCAATGTGCCGGTGCTGCTGGCGGGCCGGCCATTGGCCGATGCCTTGTTGGTGTATGGCGCGCAAGCTGGACGCTACGATGACCTAACCTTAAAAGCCCCCAACGTTTTTCAGTGGTTGCCACAAGACCCCCGCGATCCGTTGCAATGGCTGGGCATTGCGGCAGCGGGTGCCTTTATGGCTGGCCTGTGGCTGATCGTCCGCCGTCCCCGCCCGGGCACGCCTGAGGCCGTATACGTAACCTTTACTGCCTTGGCCCTTTTGATCGGCCTGCCATTTTTCCTGCCGCGCATGCACGACCGGTATTTCTACGCCGCTGACGTGGTCTCGATCGTGCTCGCCTGCGCATATGCGACACGCCAGCGTGCCTGGCCTGTGCTCGTCGCACTGTTGGTCAACGCGGCCTCGCTGTCGGCATATATCGCTTACCTTTGGGAGCGCGACCCGAGCGTGCCCAAGCTGCCGCTTGCGGCCGCGGCAGCCTTGATGGCGCTGGGGTTGACCCAGGTGATGTGGCATTTAGTGACGTGGCGATATCGCCGGTCGGATGCCCAATCCGGCGGCCAGCCTGAAGACGATGAACGTGATCACCCCTTGGCCGGCATGGGCAGTCCGGCTGCGGCGGGCCGTGTTCAAACGGGTGATCTGTCGGGTGGATGGCGGTGGGTGCTGCTTTTGGCGGGCGGTGCGGCGGTTCCGGTGGCCCTCGCCGCAGCGATCGGCGGCCGTGTCCGGGCTGCAAACGACGCGGCCTTGATGACGGCCGTCTTCACCCGCGACGGCTATCACGTCCGGCTCGACCGGGCCCGGGCGACGAACTGCACAACCGGCGGCCGTATCCGGCTCGAGTTGAGTTGGATTGACAGCACGCTCCGTCTGGCTCCGGGCACTGACATCTATAGCGTGTTCGTGCACGTCTACGATGCAAGCGATCGGCGCGTGGCCGTAGCCGACGGCTACATCGACGGCAAGATTCCGCTAAACGATGTAGAGTTCGATCTGACGGAGGCTCGCGATCTTATGTTCGATGCGTCTGGGCGCGCTCAAACGATCCATGTGGGCGTGTATGCCCTTGAATCGCAAAAGCGCCTGCATGCGGCTAGACCCGATGGCACGTCTTGGGACGGGGATGAGGTCGTGGTGCCCATTCGCAGCGGGCCGTGCGTCTAGCCGCCAGTCCGTCTTTGAGTCGAACCAAGGCCGAGCCTGGCTCGGCTTAGCGTGGCCTGGCACGACTATATGCGACCGGCATGCGCGGCGCGGATAATCAATGTGGAGTGAGTGATGCGTGAAATTATTGAGCAGGTAGAAGCTTGGAGCCAAGCCGGCGAGCCAGTTGCCGTTGCTACGGTCATCGGGACGTGGGGCAGTGCGCCCCGCGCAGTTGGCGCGAAGATGGCGCTGACGCCAGCGCATCACATTGCGGGCTCGGTCAGCGGCGGCTGTGTCGAAGGTGCGGTGTTCGAGGTTGGGGTTGAGACGCTCGCACAAAAGATGCCACACTTGCTGCACTTTGGCGTGGCGGATGCGACGGCATTGGAGATGGTCGGGCTGGCGTGCGGCGGCAGCATCGATGTTTTCGTCGAACCACTGACACCTGCCTTGCTCAGTTGCTGGCACGAGGCTTTTGTGACCGACACACCTGTTGCAACCGCGACCCTGGTGCGTGGGCCGGCGGGTTATGTGGGGTATAAGGTGATGGTCGGCGGCGATGGCGCCGTTCGCACCTCATCACAGGACGAGCGCTACAACCCGATCACGCTCCAATTGCTCACGAGCGCACAGATCGCACTCAGGGAGGGCAACTCGAAACGCCTGGTGCTGCCCGTCACGCTTCCGGCACCGGTAGCCATGGGGGGCGGGGGCGAACCGGCCGGAGCAGAAGAAGAGATGGAAGCCTTTATCGATGTGATCTTGCCCAAGCCCACGCTTATCATCGTCGGCGCAGTGCATATTGCCATTGCGCTCACGACCATCGCCAAGGCGCTCGGCTATCACGTGGTCATCATCGACCCACGCGCGGCGTTTGGCAACCGGGACCGCTTCCCACATGCAGACCAACTCATCCCCGAGTGGCCGCTCAAGGCATTCGCGGCGCTCGCGATCACGCGCACGACGGCGATCGTGACCTTAACGCATGATGCGAAATTCGATGACCCGGCGCTCCAAATTGCGCTTGCCAGCCCCGCCTTCTATGTTGGCGCGCTCGGCGGCACAAAAACGCGCGCGGCGCGGCGGGAGCGTCTGTTAAAGGCGGGCCTCACGGATTCACAGATAAACATCTTGCATGCGCCCATTGGGCTCGATATCGGGACGCGCACCCCGGAAGAGATTGCGCTGGCGACCATGGCCCAAATCGTCGCGGCCCGAAACGCCCGGGCCAAACCATGCGCTTGAACGCTGCATGAGCGCGCCAGACACAGGTTCGCGCCCGTAGCACGCGCGCCCACGATCCGCTATCATCACCCAGTCCCTGAACCCTGACCGATCCAGGCGGTGGCCCGTTTTTCGCCACTGGCTTTGGCTGGCCCAGCGCCCGCCAGGCACCGTGCCATGGTGACGCCTGCTGGCCGTCGGACTCCGCTCAAATAATGCTTAAAATTACCCCAGGATGCTAATGAGATCGATCAACAGGTGGAAGCGTCGGAATATGTGTGCGATCTTTGTTGTGGGGTTATGCGGATCGTGCCAAGAATCTGCTGGAAATCTCATTGGTGGCGTAATTTGGATGTGATTGTTGCGAAATATGAACTCCATCATAGGTCCTATGCAGAGTGTGACGATGCAAACGACTCTCTAAGTAAGGCCCCTTGGATTATTCTTTGGGGGAGTGGGAGTCGTGAACGACGCCGTAAACTCGCTTTTGAGACACAAACAACGAGATGAAAACGACTCATACCTTCTCGTCGGATACCTTTTTTAGGGAAGCGCGCAAGCGTGCGATTCTGCATGCCGCGCTGCGACCTGAAAGCGCCATCATCGTGGCCGTGGCCATGTTCATGATTGGCTTGTGCGCGCTACAACTCTTCTGGTTTCCATGGACGTGGTGGATCTGGGCGCTGTTCGGAATTGCGGGCGTAGCGGTCACGGTGTATCTGTCGCTAAAGGATGACAAGTTCCTACAGCAGATCAAGACCGAACTGTTTTACGAGCGGTTCGATCAGTCAAAGCTCCGGCTGCCTGAGTTGCAAGAGCATGTGTCGGAGGCGCTGGAATATCACCGGTTGCTGTTTCAAGAGATCGCACGCCGGCCATATGCGCCACTGGGTGAAGTTGCGTCGGATATGGATCGCTTGGTCGCGGGTGTGTATCACCTCGCGTATTCACTTGATAGCTTTGTATCAAACGACGAGATAAAAAAGTATCTGCTCGGCTTGCTTCAAGTAAGTCAAACCCAGCCTGAGCCAGTCACATCGGCGGATGAGTTCACGCGCGCGCTCATCGTGCGCGCGAAGAACCGGCGCGGCACGGCTGCGGCCTATGCGGCCTATGAGGAAGCTGGGCTTTTAGACAACGTATGCACCGCGGTAGCCGGGGCTGCCGGGGAGATTCAGGACACGATCAAAAACATCTCAGCTGTGCACCGCCGGATTGCGGTCACACCACCGAGGCACTCGGACAACAGCCAGGATTGGTCGTTTGTCGAGGTGATCCGTGATTCGTTCGATGACCATGCCAACAGCCTCAGCCAACATGCCGATGAAATGATCTCGGTGTATCACTCGTGTGAATCGGCGGCCCGGCACGATAAGCCAAACTTCGAAACAAAACAGAAGACTCAAACCCAGACTCACACTGAAACCGAGACCGAGACTCAGACCGAGACCCAGACCCAAGCCCAGGCTTGGACGCCAGCGCAAGAGCGAGCCGAGACGGCCCAGACCGACATGAACGCGAACCAGACCGGTGCTGAGGTGAACGCTGAGGTCGAAGCCGATTTTGATCAGGCAAGCTAACGGCTAGCACCTCACGGCTCACGGCTCATGGCTCAGACACGATCGCACGTAAGCATAGGCAAGACGACATAGGACAACCACAAGGACACACGCACACACGAGGACCGGTAGACCGGGGAGCCAGGGAACGGCGCGAGGGATCAAGCGAATGAACCGCACACGACTGTTTTTTATTTCGATGTTGGGGCTGGCAGCCATAGGGGTTGCTGTAGCAGCTTTCATCAATTACGGCGACACTTTGATGGGTCAAGCGTCGCCCAATTTGCGCGCGGCCGTCCAAAGCGCCGGCGCGCCACCCGCGCCTGCCGGCCCACCGGCCACATTACCAGCGGTGACCTTGGTGACCCAATCCACACCTGCCGCGTCAGGCAGCGCCGCTACGGTCGGGACATCTACAGCGCAAAGCGTGACATCGTCCGCTGAGGGTGCACATCTGGCGCCAATGTGGGGACCGAACTACAAAGCCGATGACGGGCTCGGAAGGCTGGTCTGTGCCAGCTATGCCTTCTCGGCCGACTATCCCCTACAGCAAATTCAAATGCAGGGCCTAGATGTCAAGCGTGGTTTTCATCTCGGCATCGTCCCGTTTTACTTGAACGACAACTATGCGGTGTCGGCCAACGAACGCTTGCAAGCTATGCGCGACGGCAAGATTGACTGTTTGCTGGCAACGTTCGACCAGTTTGCGCTTGAGGACCCGGGCACGATCACCGCCTTTATCAACGAATCGGCTGGCGGCGATCAACTCTGGAGCCGTGGTCTGACGACCCTAAACGACCTGAAAGGTAAGCGGATCGCCTTTGAAGCCAACGGGCCAAGCGAATTCTTCGTGCTCGACTTGCTGAACACAGTCAAGATTGCCCCTGGCGATGTGACGATGGTGCCAACTACCGACCAGGGCGCGGCCATCAAGGCCTTCAATGAAGGTCAGGCAGATGCCGTGGCAGGCTGGACACCACTCATCAACCAGGCTGCACAGGGTGGGGGAAAGGTGCTCGCGACCTCACGTGACTTCCGCTCGATCATGGGCACGATCATCATGTCACCGGAGGCAATGCGCTCTAAAAAGACGGCCATTCAACTCTTTCATGACGCCTGGTTCGAGGCGCTCAGCCGCTGGGAAACCGATATAGGTGGATCGGCTCAGGCCATCGCAGCCTGGGGTCACAATGACTATTTGGGCGTAAAAACGGATACGGCTGAGGCGGACATGCGCGGGTTACTTGGGGGTGTGGCCCAGGCGAATTTGACCGATAACGTGCGGGCCATGACGAAAGTCAGCGCAGTCATGGAGCGCTTGCTAAAGACACGGCAATTGTGGGCCGCAAACGGACACACCGTGCCCTCCAATGACGTGACCAAGCTGATCGACGCCCAATTTGTGCAGGCCACGGCGGCTGGGGCGCAATTGGATTTACTTGCACCCAACAAATTTGTCAACAACACGTTCTCACTCGGTCGTGACCAAGTGGTGGCTTCAAGTGCACCAGCCCCGGCCGTGGCGCAAGGCGCCACAACTGCCGCACCGGCGGCCCAGGCCGATACGTCTACCCCAGCGACCACGAGTGCTCCGAATGGCCCGAATGCTGGGTCAGCCACGGTGGCCCAACCGGCGGCCTCGAACGCGGTTGCAATCGCTACCTTGCCTTGCAAACGCTTCGAATTTATTCCGAACTCGACCAACTTGCAGCCAGAGTCTCAGCAGGAACTGCGTGATTGTGCTTTGGATGTGCTCAAACAAAATCTCACCTTATTCGTGCGGGTCAAAGGCTCATCGGCCTGGCCCGGGCCAAAAGGTGCCGTTCAGCAGCAGACGGTCGAGACGACGGCCAGAGCCCGGGCCCAATCGATTGTGGATTACTTGGTGGCCCAAGGCATCAACCGGGAGAGGTTCGTGGTGGAATGGATCATGCCGCCTGAAGATCATTGGGAGACCACCGACGTGACCAAGCAGGCTAAGGATCGGTTTGTAGAGATTACGCTCTTGTCGTCCGGCTTGTGACGGCTAGTCATGTGTGGTGTGCGCTTCACAACACACACACAAAGGAAGGATAACGATGGAACCACAAAGCTTTGCCCGGCGGCGCTGCCCGATGTGCAGCTCGTCCAATCCACTCACGGCGCCATGCTGTGACGTGTGTGGCTATGGGTTCGATCAGGCTGAGATGCAAATCGTCATGCCATCGGGCGGCACGCTCTATCGAAACACGTTGGCAACCGAGGCAGTGCTCACGCCGTCGGCCATGCCCCGCCCGGCGGTTAGGTTTTCGGATCGCTCGGCTGCAAAGCAGACCGTTCAACAGCCAACTCAAACTGTCGTTCGGCCCTCCCCTGCCGGGCAAACACTCCGCCAGGCGGTTCGGCCCGCACCCACGCCAGTGAGTAATACCGGCAGGATTAGGTCGGCCAGTGCGAGCGGCGCCGGTAGTCCAGCCGTCACTGTGCAACGAACCGCGGCAAGGCCAGTGTCAACCAGACCCGGCGCTGCAAAGCCGGCCATGACCCAAGCCGAGAAAGCGGCCAATCTGGCCCGGCTGTTGTCTTCAACCAATACCACCGCTGCGTCCGCCGCTGGCGGCGCAGCATCGACCACCGCGCGTGTCTCGCCCCATACGCAAGCATCTCAACTCGGGGTGTGGATGTTGATCAGCTTGCTCATTCTGGTCGGTGCGGTTTTGGCGACCGCCGCCATCTTTATGAATAGCACCGTGCGACCATAGCGGTCAATGGCCTCACTCGCTGTGCGCGCCGCGCGGCTGCAGTGCCACGCGCTGCGAGATACACAAGCTAGGTGGGGCCAGATACGTCGTCGACGGCTTACGCCCGCCGGGCGTCGTTTACGGCCACGCCGCCGATAAAGCCGATATAGGCTGGAACGAGCGGCAGCACGCACGGCGACAGAAATGAGAGTAGCCCTGCGACGGCGGCCACCGGGATGCTCAGCGCAGCGTTGCCTAACACCAGCGTCTCAAGCTCGCTGCCTGCGCCAGCCAGCACCTGACTGAGCTGTGTGATTTGTCCAGCCAGGAGCGCCACACCCACCCCGATCAACAACACGCCGCTGATGATCTCGATCAAGCGCATGTGGCGTTGCACGCGCCGCAGCAGCGGCACAGCCCGGTCCGTCAGCGCGGCCACAAATAGGAACGGCACCCCCAGCCCAAGCGTGTAGGCCACGAGCAATAAGATGCGCGGGCCGAGTTGGGTGGTCACGCTCATCGACAAAATGGCGCCCAGGAATGGGCCAATGCACGGCGTCCACCCAGCCGCAAAGCCCAGCCCGGTGAGATAGGAGCGCAGTCCCCCGGCCGCCCGGCCCGTCACGCCAAAATCGCCTCGGGTATCACGATACAGAATTGGGATGTTGACGATGCGCAAGGTAAAGGCGCCAAAGATGATCAGCGCAACCCCGCCCACGATGCGCACGACGTCACGGGCGTCGTAGACCACATCGCCCAAAAGCGTGCCAACAAAGCCAAAGAAGCCGACGATAAACGTGGCAAACCCGGCCAAAAACACGAGCCCTTGACCAAACGTGCGCCAACGCTGGGCGCCGGTCATGACCTTGGCCGGAGTCGTTACTGGAGTCTCAGCCCGAGCCTCAGCGCGGGTAGTCGCATTCGCCTGGGCCGGCAAGGGGGTGAGCGTTTGTTGTGCCATGCTGGACGAAACGATATCAAAGCTTTCTTACACTGAGATGAACGCTGGCCTATTTGCCAATCGGCGCTCACGCACGCACTTCCAAGCCACGACTAAACGCACCGGCGCTGTTTACAGACGGCCGGTTAACCGCCTTTGGCCCGCTCTTCCTGTTCGATTTGCGTGATGGCTTGCTCGTCACGGTCGAGCCCGCGCTGGCGCAACCACAATGAGACGACATAAGTCAGCATGCCCCCGATAAAGACCCCATAGGCCGTGAACAAATAGACCGCGTTTTTGTCGTCAAGTAAACTCATCCGCCCGCCTCGATCAGGGCTGCCTTGCGGGCGGCCAACGCATCCTCACGCTCGAGCGTCACAACGCGTGCGCGCAACAGATACACATAAAAGAGCGTAAACGCGGCCAGACAGAACAGCAGGATGACGACGCGGTCGATCGAGATCCCAAAGCCGCCCTGCTGGGTGGCGTTGACGCTGGGGCCGATCACCGCCGGATGGATGCTCTGCAACACCCGGCTGACGAGGAAGTTGAGTGGTACGGTGAGCGCACCAACGATGCCGTAAACCGAGGCGAAGCGCGCCCGCTGGTCGGGGTTTTCGATACCACCCCGCAACATCAGGTAAGCCACATACATGAGAAATTGCAACGCACTCAGCGTGAGCTTGAAGTCCCAGGTCCACCAGGCATTCCAGGCCGGCCGGGCCCACAACATGCCGGTGAGCAGCACCAGGACGATAAACAGCACGCCGATCTCGGCGCTGGCATGCCCGCGCCGGTCCCACTGCGCGTCGCGGGTTTGCAGATAGCGTACGCTGCAATAGGCGGTGACAAGCCATGCGCCCAGGCCGATCCAGCCAGACGAGATATGGAAGTAAAAAATCCGTTGCGCTTCACCGCCCGACCGGGCGTCACCTGGCGGTGCAATGAGGAAGACCATCACCAGCCCAACGGCAAGCATGACCGCTGCCGCCAGCCCAATCGCCCGCGTGACCTGTTCAGCCGAGGCCGCTTTTGGCGTTGCAAGGGGTCGGATTGCGCTTTCCATGTCCCCACTATACGCCTCGTTTTTCAATATTCAACCGATGATAGGTATACTCCCGGCATGACATTGCACACGGCTGCTCTACCCGCGGTCGAGCTTCGGCCACGCAGCACCGGCGAAGTTCTTGGGCTGACGTTCGACCTATACCGCCGGAACCTGCCGCTGTTTATCGGCATTGCCGCGCTCGTGGCGGTGCCCACGCTCATCATTCTGTCTATCAGCCAACTCATGTCGATCAGCGTGTTTGCATCTGACCCGCAGGCCTACCTGAACCGGTTTGGGGCCTTGGGTGCAAGTTCAACATCTGCTGGGCTGTCGGATAGCGCGCGCATGCTGTCGCTTGGCGCCAACTGCATCTTGTTTTTTGCCTACATCGCCGGCATCTTCTGGCCGTGGATGGAGGGTGCGCTCACCCACAACGTGATCGAGCGCGCGCTGGGCCGGTCACCCGGGCTGCGCGAGTCCTATCATGAGACGCGGGCCCGTTTTGGCGCGCTGTGGGGGTCAAACGCGCTGATGATGCTGGCCTTGGGGGTGCTCTGGTTCTTCGTGATCGCCTTCGTATCGGTCCCCATCGGGGTGGGAATATCTGCTGCATCTGGGCCACCCACTGACACCAGTGGCACGGGTGGGATCGTAACGGCCGTGCTGGGCTTACTGTGCCTACCGGCCGCGTTGGCGGGCGCAATTTTTGCCATCGTGCTGGCGCTCAATTGGCTGTTCCGGGCGCAGGTCATCGCGGGCGAAGGCTTGGATGGCACGGGTGCGCTCGGTCGCAGCCAAGAGCTGGTCAAGGGCTATCGGTTGCGCTTGTTTGGCCGGTATCTGCTTATGGCACTCTTGCTCGGACTTTGCACTGTTATCCCCTTTCTCATTCTGACCGGGATTATCAGCTCCGCGAGTATGTCATCCCTGATCAACCTGACACCCGCTTCACCAACTTTTGCGCGTGCGCTCGTGCCGCTGGTCACAGGTATCACGGTGATCTCGCTTGGCATCAGCTTTATCGCCACCCTGTTATTCACCCCACTGCGCGTCATTTTCAACACCGTCAACTATCTTGATGTACGCATTCGCAAAGAGAATCTGGCGGCGGCTATCCTGAATATGCAGGCCGCTGCCACCGGCACCACAGCGGTCGTGGTGCCCCCGGCCGAAGCATCCCGGCCCCCATCGCTCGTCACGCCCGCACCCATGTCAGCGCCGGCGCCGGCACCAGCACCGGCCCCAGTCATGCTACCCCCCACTCCGTCGGCTGCTCCGCCACCAGCCCCGATCTCGGCCTCAAGCGTGCCGCCAAGCGCCCTACCCGCATTCACGACCGACAGCGCTGAGTCATTGCCGCCTGGTCAGCGCATTGGCGTGTTGTTCAATCGCATCAAGGCCGAGGGCGCGAGTGCGCAGTTACTCAACGATCTGGGCCTGGCCTATATGGAAATTGGGGATACGAGTGGCGCGCTCGATGCGCTGACGCGGGCGCGGACGCTCGATCCGTCCGATGCGGATGTTGCGTTTAACCTAGCTCAGGTATACCGCAGCCGCAAGGACATACACCAAGCAAAACAGTTGATGGCGGAATATCTCCGGCTCGAACGCAATCCGGCCGAACTGGCGGCGGTGCGCAACAACCCGCGCTACAAGGACCTGATCGAATGACGCGCTCCGTTGGGCCTGGCAGGCGTTATACAACCCGGTGAGCGTGTGTCTGTCATTCTAATCAAGCATTCGCTGCCCATGGTCGATCCGACCCGGCCCGCGCGCGACTGGGTGCTGGGCGATGAAGGGCGTCAGCGCTGCGAGGCGCTCGCCGGCGCGCTCGCCTCCCAACCTATCGACCGCCTCTTTAGCAGCGACGAACCAAAGGCGATTGAGACCTCTCAGCTCCTGGCGCAGCGGCTTGGCCTCGAGCACACCTGTGTGCCCGGGCTACATGAGCACGAGCGCCACAGCACGCCCTACTTAGGGGAAGATGCGTTCAGGGCGGCCATGCAACGTTTCTTCGCTTGTCCAGACGCGCTCGTGTATGGCCAGGAGACAGCGGACGCAGCTCACGTCCGTTTCGCCCAAGCTCTCGGGCAGGCGATGGCGGGCCATACCGGTCAAACGGTCGCCATCGTTGCGCACGGGACGGTGATATCGCTCCTCGTCTCGCGAGCCAATCCAACCCTGACCGGCGGCTTTGAGCTATGGCAGCGTCTGGGCCTGCCGTCGTTCGTCGTGCTCACGTGGCCGGACTTGATCCTTGAGCGGGTGGTCGAGGCGATTGGTTGAGTGGCTCAAGGTGGCTCAAGCCCGGTGGCGCAAACAGGACAGACCGACCTATCACACACAATACACAGTCAACACCCTATGACAAACGAACGATCACAGCTGCGGGATAAGCGGGTCATGGTGACCGGCGCGACAAATGGGATCGGCCAGGTCAGCGCCCAAGCCCTGGCCGCCCAAGGTGCGCACGTCATCATCGTCAGCCGCAGCCCAGACAAGTGCGCCGCGACGGTAGAAGAGATCAAGCGCGTAACCGGCAATACCAACGTCGAGGCGATGCCAGCCGATCTATCCTCGCTCGGGGCCGTGCGCGATCTGGCCCGGCGCTTCCTCGAGCGCTACACCCAGCTGGATGTGCTGCTAAACAACGCCGGCGCGGTCTACACGGCCCGCAGCGTCAGCGTCGACGGCATCGAATTGACCTGGGCGCTCGACCATCTAAACTATTTTGTGCTGACGAACCTGCTCCTGGGTGCGTTGAAAGCGGCGCCGGAGGCGCGTGTGGTCAATGTGTCATCGGGCGCGCACCGGATGGCGAGAGCGGGCATCAACTTCGACGACCTACAGGGTGAGCGGCGGTATAGCGGCTTTGGCGCGTATGCCCAGGCCAAGCTCGCCAATATCATGTTCACCTACGCGCTGGCCCGGCGCTTGACCGGCACGTCGGTCTCGTCAAACGCGCTGCATCCGGGCGGGGTCGCGACCGGCTTTGGTCAAAACAACGCGGGCGCATGGGGCGCGCTATGGAAGCTTTTTGCGCGGTTCACATTGACCCCCGAGCAGGGCGCACAAACGAGCATCTACCTCGCATCGTCATCTGAGGTGGCCGGGATCACGGGTCAGTATTTTGAGAAAGAGCGCGCCGTGCGCTCGTCGTCTGCATCCTATGACGAGGCCGCACAGGAGCGTCTGTGGGAGGTCAGTGAGACCATGGTCAGGCAAGCAACTCGCTAAAGGCCGGCAAAGGCCGGCAAAGGTCGGTGACGCGTGCCTGGCGGCCGCGGTCTCGCATCGTGCGGCACGGCGTGGGTGACCCGATGCCCGGACACAGACATCGTCACCTGTGACGCATAGACGTTCGGAATACCCGTCGATGCCTCGCGACGGGTCAACCCAGCGCGCCTGGTGCAGCAAGTAGCAGCTTTGCTACGACGAGTCTCCCCGTGCTCGCCCTTTTACGCCCGACCCCGCACCCAGGCGCTTGCAGTTGCCCATCCTTGCGAACCCGACCGCGCTCGTGGTCAGGTGTTTGTCGGCGCGAATCATCGCACAGCCAATGTCCCGCGCAAGCGGCTGCCGATTTGCCGTCACGAACGCTCCATCCTTTTTACTTAGAGCCTATCCCAAAACCTAGGCAAGTCTCGTTTTGACAGGCGATTTTGTGAAGTTCAGGTGAGTTTTGGGATAAGTTCTTAGGGGACGACATCGATACCTTCGAGGGTTGCAGCCGCGATCTATAGACGTTCAGATAAGAACGTGGAAATGGACCATCGAACCTCTTTGTTTTCAGGCATTGGCCGCTACGTCATTCTCCAGATTCAAATCTGAACATCTATAGGACGTGCGCGTGACAGGTGCCCGTGGCGAATGACTGGATATGACTGGATATGACCGGGGATGAAATTCGGTCTTGACCAAGTGCCCATCACAACTGACCACGTGCAAGAGCGCTGAGTTGTATACACGCGGCAACGATCCGGCCACGAGAAAGGTAGACCGCAGTGTGTCACGTTTGCCCTAGATCGCAAGAATCGCACCCGGCGCGAGCCCTTGCGGTTCGCCGCTAGGTAACGTGGGCGCCATCGATGCAGCCGTGTCAACCTGTGGTCATCGCGCCCCGTCACTGTTCGCCGCTCGCATCTTCCCACCCTCGCAACGTTACGCCTTGTTCGTCATCGTTTGCCTCGCCCAGCCCACGCTGCCTGTCTGATCCTCAGAAACCCGAGTGATCTCGCACAGAGACCGTCGAGCCACCGTCAAAACCTACGCCGAAGACCGGGCCTGTCGTCCCATAATTCCGAATCAGAGGGCGAGTTGGTATCCCATCTGCCTTAAAACTTATCCCAAAAGATGGAAAAAAGGTTGCGATATCGCGCATTCCGAGTATCATCTAGGCCGTCAGTGGGGAAAAGTGGGTTGAAGTGGCATAAAGTGGCACCTCACCCCACCTTCAACACGAACAACGGATCAAGCAATGTTTCTCGGCGAATTCAGACATTCCCTCGACGACAAGAGCCGCTTGGCTCTGCCGGCCCGCTTCCGTGCGCGACTTGAGGTGGGGCTGGTGATGACGACCGGCAGCGACAAATGCCTGCTGGTATACCCAATGGATGAGTTTACGGTGTTGTTTGAGAAGGTCAGCGCCTTGCCGGTGATGGGCCATGAGTCTTCGACGCTCAGGCGCATGTTGTTTACCAACGCGCATGATGCCGTGCCCGATAAGCAAAATCGGGTCGTCGTCCCACAAAAGTTGCGCGAGTTTGCTCAGATCACAAACGAAGTGGTGGTTGTTGGGGTGGGGAAGTTCGTCGAACTTTGGAATCCGGCCGAGTGGGACCGGGCCCGCGATGAGGTGCGCGAGCATGCAGCGCGGAAAGATGTTTGGGCGGGTCTTGGAATCTAGACGTGCATGTGCCAGTTCTGTTTGATGAGGTGATGACAGCGCTCCGCCCCAGAAGCGGCGGGCGCTATCTCGATTGCACACTCGGGGGTGGAGGACATACTCAGGGCATTCTGACGCGCAGTGCGCCGGATGGACGGGTGCTGGCCACGGATGCCGATGCTGAGGCGACTCGGCGCGTGGCCGCACTGGACCTCATCCCTGGACAGGACGCCGGTGACCAGGCCCGGCTCCAGCTCCGGCAATGCTGGCTGGATGAGACGCCGGCCCTGGTGCGTGCGTTAGGCTTTTTGCCGCTCGATGGGGTATTGATCGACCTTGGGCTGTCATCGTTTCAGTTGGACGAGCCGCGGCGCGGGTTCGCTTTCATGCGTGATGGGCCGCTTGATATGCGCTTTGATCAGGCGCGTGGGCTGGCGGCAGCGGACTGGATCGACCAGCAGGACGCCGGTGAGTTGACGCGGGTGCTGCGGGAGTATGGGGATGTGCCCCATGCGGCGCGGGTGACAGAAGCCATATGGGCCGCGCGGCCCATCCGGACGACGGCCCAGCTAAGAGACGTGGTGGCGAAGGTGACGAAGACGCGCTCGAGCAAGATTCACCCCGCCACGCTGGTGTTTCAAGCCTTGCGGATTGCGGTCAATGATGAGTTGCGGCGGCTACAGACCGCGCTGCCTGAGTTGATCGGGCTGCTGGCGCCGAGTGGACGCATGGCTGTCATCACGTTTCACTCGCTCGAGGACCGGATCGTAAAGGAGGTCTTTCGCCGCGAGAGCCGAGATGTGGTGGCGCAAGTGGGATTTGGGGTGCAGGAGGAGCGGCGCTCAAGGGTGCGGCTGGTCAACAAGGACCCGATCGTGCCGGCTGCTGAGGAAGTCGCTGCCAACCCACGCTCACGCAGCGCAAAACTCCGGGTGGCCGAGCGATTGCAGGATGGTGAGGGTGCGAGTGACGGTGCGAGTGAGGGTGACCGCTAACGAGGTCGCCGCCCAGATTCGGCCGATGGCGTGAGTGGGTCACTCACGGGCAGGGTTCGTAGGACGGTAAGGCTTGTATGGCGCATAAGAGGATGCATGACGATGCTGAAGCGATGGATCGAGCGGCTGCGCTCAAGTAGCCTAAGCAACCGGCAGGCGTTTGCACTGGCTGTGTTCAGTGGCTTGCTACTGGTCTCGTTGATGGCGACTTGGCTCGCGCTCAGCACGCGCACCGCATTGCTCGACCGCCAGCTCGAACAACTGGATCAGAAACAGACCGATGTGACCGATGAGATCAACCAAACTTGGACCCAAATCGGCCAGGCAACCTCTCAAAACGCCATGGAAGACCGGGCCCAGCGCTTGGGCTACAAACCAGCCGGACAA